>Ga0247609_10000191_pt1 | contig 90263 bp, 80 predicted proteins | sample 172DNAGHGlowgp2_FD_193487 | JGI IMG/M metagenome (GOLD analysis project Ga0247609, IMG submission 193487) | Sheep rumen microbial communities from Palmerston North, Manawatu-Wanganui, New Zealand - 1728 DNA GHGlow gp2 | ecosystem: Host-associated > Mammals > Digestive system > Stomach > Rumen ...
TAGATATCGACGTTTAATGGAAGATTTATAACCTTTAAAAGGTTATCAAGATAATCATAGCTCGGTAAATAGATGAGATAATTACCAATCTTACCTTCGATAAAAGTCTTTAAATAGTCTGCGACGAGTTCATATGTTTGTTCTCTATTTCTATATTTCACAGACACTTTTGGACATGTATATATTTTTAAGTTTTCTTTTTTAAATGGAGAAGGAAGGAATAAAACAGGTTCTAAATGCCTTTCTCCTCCTAAAGTTTGGACATAATAATCAATAGGCGATAAAGTCGCTGAGAAATATGTAACGGCCTTTACACTATTTGCAATTCCTTTTAAGAATTTAGAAGCGTCTAAACAAGAGATATTAATAGATATTAAATCCCCGACTTTATGGATAAAGATGATAAAGGAATCATTGCTCAGTTCATAAATCTTTAGAAATCTATTCACATTGAAGAAGAAATCTTGAAGTTCAGGAGTGATTTCTTTGCTCTCCACTTTATTGACTTCATTCATGATATCGATGAAACGATTAAGAATGCGATAAGTGAGATCATCTATTGATGAGATGAGGTTATATTCCTGATTATATTCATCTTTTAAAGCGTTGAATCGCTTAGAGAGTTTAGCAAAATTAGCTTTTAATCTCTTAAGTGGCTTTTTACGAAGTGATTTCTTGACCTTGATGAAATCTTCTTCTTTTAAAGATTCGCTGTACATGCTCCTTGAACGGTCCACTAAATTATGCGCCTCATCCACTAATAAAAGATAATGTTCTCTAGATTCATCCATATATCTTTTTAAATATGATATTGGATCAAATACGTAGTTATAGTCGCAGATGATCACATCGATATAATTAGATAAATCTAATTCCAGTTCAAATGGGCAGACCATAAATTCTTCGGCAATATTCAAAACTGTATGATAATCGAATTTGTGATAGGTGAATAAACTATATTTAATGACATTAGCAATCTTGGAATAATACCCTTTTGTATATGGACATTCATCAGGGTTGCAGGCTTTGCCTTTACATAAACAGATCTTCTCTTTCGCGGTGATATTGATATAGGATATATTCCCAGATTTACCATCGATGATATCCATGCATTTCTCCGCGGCTTCTTTGCCACTATTCTTCGCGGTCAAATAAAAGATTTTCGCTTCATCATCTAAAGGAAGCGATTTTACATAAGGAAATAATGTGGAAACCGTTTTACCAATACCCGTTGGGGCTTCGACAAATAATTTACCGCCCTTAACAGCGATCCCATAACAATATTTAGATAATTTCTGCTGTCCACCTCTAGTTTTAGCAAAGGGGAAAGGTGAAGCTTTGATAAATTCATTTCTTTTTTCTTTTAAAGAGGAGATTAAACGATAGAAATCAAGATATTCACTGACTAAATCGATGACGAATTGTTCAAGTTCAAGATAGGAAAAAGAGAAATCATAAATCTTCTTCTCACTTTCTTCACCTTGACGAATATATGTGAGCCTAATACCGATATGATCATAACGTTGTTCTTTTAAGAACATATAGCCATATACTTTTGCTTGACCGAGATGCCAATTCTTATTGCTCTCATAGAACTCCTCTAAAGGAGCGACCGTCGATTTGATCTCATCGATGATATAATCTTCTGGTCCATTTTTGATGATTCCGTCCGCGCGTCCTTCAATGCTCACTTCAATATCATCGACCACTAAATCAGTCATCAATGGATATTCAGAGAGATAGGCACTATTTTGGCTAGCTTGATAACGAGAATGGATCTCTGTTCCTTCATTCATCGTCGAACGAGAAAAAATACGAGAATCGATATCGCCTTCTCGTAATAAAAAATCCACTAGTTGATGAACGCTTAATTTCAATCTCATTTCAATATTTGATGTAATAAAGAGACATTGCCATTCGCGAAATCTTTATATCCCATTCTCTTCTTCCCTTGCTTTTGTAGTTCAATAAGGGAGAGGATACCATCTTTGCACTGTAAAAGTATCCCATTTTTATCGATTTGTAATATTTCACCTAATTGGCCTTTAATGTCATAGGAAACAATCTTAGCTTTAAATATTTTAATCGTCTCTTCTTGATGAATTAAATACGCTCCTGGTTCATCGCTTAACGCGCGAATATAACCATATATTCTTGTTACTGAATCATTAAGATTCAATTTCTCTTCTTCTTTTTTTATAGTAGGACAGTAACTCGCTAAAGAGGAATCTTGTTCTTCCCCGGGAAGTATGCCGTTAAGATAGTCGTCTAAACAGTCATTGACGAGTTCAAATGCCGCTTCTCCCATCTTCATGAATAAACTAGTCGCATTATCATCTTCATCAATATCGATGACGTTAGTCGCATACACTTTTCCCTCATCCATCTTATCGTTCATTTCCATAAGGGACATTCCTGTGATTTTATCATTATTGATTAAAGCGTATTGGATTGGCGCGGCCCCACGATATTTTGGAAGTAAAGAACCGTGAAGATTCAAACATCCAAAACGCGGAATATCGATGAGAGCTTGAGGAATAATTTGTCCATAAGCAAGAGTTAAGATTAAATCAGGATTAATCTCATTGACAAAGTCAAATTCTTTTCTAATCTTCTCCACTTGATAGCAAGGAATGTTATATTTTAAAGCCACTTCTTTTGTCGGTGTGGGCAACAATAATTTCTTTCTTCCTACTGGTCGATCAGGTTGAGAAACCACTCCGACGATGTTATAACCACATAAAATGAGTTTCTCTAAAACACCCGCGGCGATTTCTGGGGTGCCCATAAATAGAATTTTGATCTCTTTCGCGTTATTCATCCTAGTCATTTTACAAAAAACTATATAAAAAATCATCAATAATAAGTAAATTATTGAAATAATGGCCAATTTTCTTTTATCATTTATATGATATGAGAATTTTATTAATATCCGATAGTCATGGTAATAGCGACGCTGTTGATGAGCTCATCGCAAAATGGCCAAATGTCGATTTATACCTTCATGCTGGCGATTCCGAATCTCATCCACGCAGCATCTATCCATTCCGCACTGTTCGCGGCAACTGTGACTACTCTTTCGATATGCAAGAAGAATTATTGATTCCCACTCCTTTTGGGAACATTTTAATGCGTCATAAGAAAGAAATTACAGCGAAGAAATTAGAAGAAAAGGATGTCAAAGTCTATATCTATGGGCACACTCATGTCCCCGAATGCGTGAAAAGAAAAGGGGTAGCCTTTATCAACCCTGGCTCAATCGCCTATCCACGAAGTGAATTTGGATCCACATATATGGTCCTCGATATGAATGATAAGCTAATCGATGTGAAATTATATGGATTTGAAAATCATAAAATACTGAAAAGATATCATGTTTATCTAAACGAAATACAAAAAGAAGAACAACCTCTTGAAGAGGAGATACCACCTGTTAATGAAATCGAGGAATTAGAACAAGAGCTCGCCAAGATTGAACAGGAACTCAAAGAGATAAGGAGCAAAAGAAAAAATGAAAATTGAAAAACAACATAAATTAGCAAAAGAATATCTCGCAAGCGCCAAAGAATTATTCGGCACATCCTTAAGGATGGAGGACATCTTTAATTTCTCCACCCAGAGAAATCTCCATTCTGTCGCGATGGAATATACCAATGATAATGGCAAGATTAGACATTATCGCTATTCCAAATATCGTAAGCACGCCTTTGAATTCGCCAGTGCGATTTCCTCTCTTTTATATCAACAACCAAAAAATAGAGTCATCGGTTTAAAAGTCGCGAACTGTCCACGTTGGTGTGAGATGTTCTGGGCAATCTTAATGTCTGGTTATAAACCACTATTAATCGATGCTAAAGCTTCTAAAGAAGGCACAGAAAACCTTTTAAAACAAACTAATGCTATTGCGATTGTCACCGATGATATGTATATATACTCAATAAATAAATTATCGATTTATGATATCGTCGAAGAAACTCATAATTATTCATTCACCCCAACTTGGGAAAATGAAGTCATCTTCTGTAGCAGCGGCACTACAGGCGATGTTAAGCTCATGGTCTATAACGGAGAAAACCTCATCAACCAGATCGCTGAATCCTTAGAAATGGGCGATACAACAGTTGATTTGATGTATCCTAGAAAGCTCGGCAAGCTCAAGATTCTCGCGATGATTCCACTTCATCACATCTTTGGTTTCGTCGCTGTCTTTTTATGGTTCACATTCTATGGCAAGACTTTAGTCTTCCCAGCCTCAAATAGCACGAAAGACCTCTTAGGATTATGCGTGAAGAGAAAAGTCACTCACGTCTTCTCTGTCCCACTATTCTGGGATGGCATCGCTACTGCCTTAGAGAGAAAGAAAGCAATGCAAACTCCACAAAAGCAAGAAGTTCTCGATAAGATGATCGGTTACCATACTGGTAAAATCGATAAGAAAGAAGCAGGTTTAGGCGCGAGCCGCATCGCTTTAAAGAAGATTCAGAAGAATATCATTGGTAGCCACGTCAGATACTGTATTTCTGGAGGTGGATATCTCAATAATCACACTGCCACTATTATCAATGGTATCGGCTATAACTTATATAACGGATACGGCATGACTGAGATCGGTGTGACATCTGTTGAATTATCGCCAAACGTTGATGACAGATTAAAATGTTCAATCGGTAAACCACTTCATGGAGTGGAATATAAGATTAAAGAAGATGATTCTGGAACTGGTAAAGGCGAACTTCTTGTCAGAAGTAAAGCTGTCCATATCAAAGAGATTATCGGCGGCAAACTCTCCAAATCTTCGGTCGATGAAGAAGGTTATTTCCACACTGGCGATATCGCCGAAGTCGATGCCACAGGTAGATACTATATCAGAGGCCGTATGAAAGACGTCATCGTCAATGCGAATGGTGAAAACATCTTCCCAGATGAATTGGAAATGTATTTCCAAAACCTCAACAACGTCAACAAGATTTGTATCTTTGGCAAACAAAAAGAAGGTTCCACTGATGAAGCTGTCGTTCTCGTTTTAGAAGTTGATAACCACATCAAAGAAGACGAGATTAAACAGTTAAAAGAAAAGGTTAAGAAAATCGAAGAAGATTTACCACATGGAGTGAAGATTGAAGAACTCTATTTCGCGCGTAACAAACTTCCACTCGCTAACAATATGAAAGTCAAACGTTATCAAGTGAAAAAAGCGATTGAAGCGGGTTCTAAAGATTATATCTCTCTTGACGGTAAACAAAATGTCAAAGTCAGTAAGAAGATTCCACAAGAAGTATTAGATAAATATCTTGATGGAGTAAGAGAATTATTCTCTGAAGTCTTAATCCTCCCATTATTCAAAATTGAGAATGATGCTCACTGGATCAATGACTTAGGTGGTGACTCCATGAACTATGTCGAACTCATGCAAAAAGTGAATGAAAAGTTCAAGGTGACAATCCCAGAAAATAAGTACGGTAAACTCACTTGTGTTCTTGATGTCGTTGAAGAAATTGACGAATTAAAGAACAAAAAGCATAAAAACTAATACAAATATTATTTGCATTATGTTTCATTTATGGTAATATAACAAGCGACGCTTAAAAAAGAGGTAGAAAAATGGCAAATATTAAAAGTCAAATTAAACGCAACAAAACAAACGAAAAAGCACATCTCAGAAACAAATCCGCTAAGAGTGCTATTAGATCCGAAATCAAAAAGGTCAAATTAGCAGTCGAAGCTAAAGACGCAGCAAAAGCAAAAGAAGCATCATTAAGAGCTTATTCTTTAATCGACAAGAGTGTCTCTGATGGTATTCAACACGCCAACACTGCAGCGAGACAAAAAAGCACAGTTGCCCGTTTAATTAACTCATTAGAAGCTTAATCATTTATTATCGTACTTTAAAATTTGCTAGAAATAATTCAAAAGCATAGAAGCGGTCTACTTGGCCGCTTTTAATTTGGTAGTCCAAATTATATAATTCATCAAATGCTCTTTTAATCGCATTTTCTTTCATATTATAAACTTGACGGGAAAGAATCTTCGCTCTGATTTCATTGATTCCTAATTCTTCGCTTATTCCTTTGATTGAATAATTGTGTTTAGTTAAATAATGGACCATGGAAAACACTCTGAGCTGGTTAGATAAAGTCGTCACTAAACTGACTGGTTCTACTCCCTTAACCCTTAAATCGCGATAGATGCGAAGAGCAACTCCGTTTTTGCCGTCTAAAAGCGCGTTAAAAATCTGGAAGACGTTTTCTTCTAATGGTCTTTCCACCATCAATACCACATCTTGATGAGTGATATGGTTAGTATATAAAGCGAGTTTCTTCGCGCTATTACGCATAAGGTCAACATCGCAGTACGTTCTATTTGCGAGTTCAATTAAAGCATCGCGGTCAATAGAGGCCCCACCTGCTTTTTCTTTAATAAATCTCGCGACTAGTTCTTTCCATTCAATTTCATTAGGAAGAGGACGAGATATCACTGTCCCATTATCTTTAATGAGAGAGACGATCTCATTTTTATCATCGATTTTATCTTCATATAAAGAGAAGACTAATGTCGTTTGTTCATTTGGAGATTTTAAATAGGATAATAAGGCCTTATATTGATCGGATTCCTTGGTCTTTTTATCCACTTTTCCTAATAAGGAAAAATCGCTATAGACAATTACTTTCTTATCATATCCAAGAGGGACATAACTCGCCTCATCAAGAACTTCGAAAATAGAGTTCTCTGGATAAGAGAAACGCACATAATTCATCTCATCAAGTTCTCCAACTTCTTCTTGGCATATCTTCTTGATGCGAGATCTCACTAATGCTGATTGACTACCATATACGATATATAACATAGTTATATTATAGATTCATTCTTTGTCCATTTCCTTAAATAATTGATGATCTTGTGCATTTATCTTTCTAATGACCTTACAGGGATTACCTGCCGCTAAAGAAAAGGGAGGAATATCGTGGGTCACTACTGAACCCGCACCAATGATGCAGCCTTCACCAATATTAACTCCACCAGTGACGGTCACATTAGAACATAGCCAACAGTTATCACCTATAGTGATAGGCTTACCGTATTCCTTATTCATCATTCGTCCTTTTTCCTTACTAAAATACATATTTCTATCATCATGACAATATGGATGAAGAGGGGTCACTATTGATACTCCAGTACCAATAAAGACATTGTTACCGATATTTACAGGGCAAGTATCTAAAACAGTGAGATTAAAATTCGCATAAGTATTCTTTCCAATATGAGTGAAAATGCCGTAGTCAAAATATATCGGTCCTTGTAGATAAATAGATTCATCAAAACCAAATTCTTTTAATATTTGTTTTCTTCTTGGATCAGTATCATCTAAATTATTATATTCACGGCACAATTTATGACAGCGAGTACGAAGATTCACTAATTCTTCTTCTCCACTATCATAAAGCATTCCTTTTAACATTCTTTCTTTCTGTGTCATAAATTACCCCCATCTAATATCTTCACTATGCTTTGATGTATTTCATTAAAGGCCAAATCAAAATTATGGGTATACCATGGATCAGATATTTCATAAGGATGATTGAGCAATCTAACCTTAGAATGGTCCAAATCAGGAAATATCCTTTTTAAATAATAGATATTGCTATTATCCATCGTATAGATCACTTTAGCTTTGAGAAATTCATCTTTAGAAATGCGATGCGCGGGATGATAAGAAAACGGAATATGATTCTTATTCATTTGTTGTTTCGCTCGATAATCGATATCATTACCTTCTTCCTCATAAGAGACCGCCATTGAGTCAACTTCATATTTGTCACTCAATCCTCTTTTGTTAATTTCATCTAAAAAGATGAACTGGGCCATTGGAGAACGGCAAATATTCCCGTGACAGAGGAAGATGATATAGTCTTTGCTCATAAATTTATTATAGAGCAAAAGAATAATAAGTATAAGAGATACTGCCTTCAATAAATGTCGAACGTATTTTGACATTATTGTTCTTTAAAGTCTGAATCACACTTTTATGGGGATGACCATATTTATTGTTCTTTCCTGCAGAGATTATCGCCTCTTTTGGAGAGAGGAATTTAACGAATTCGTCGCTTGTTGATGTATCGCTACCATGATGTCCAACTTTTAAGATGTCACAAGGAATTTGGCGATACTTTTTCATCATTTGTTTCTCGACACTTATCGGCGCATCTCCCATGATCAAAAAGTCGACATTAGATAGAGAAAAACCAATCACTAACGATTTATCATTTTCCTCGCTAGAAGATGTTAGAAAAGTATTGTAATTAGTGAAATGAATCCCTCCGATATCAATCGGGAATTTATCTACTTCTTTTATATAATTTTTTACAGTGAAATGATTCTCTAAAGAAGCTAAGGCACCCATATGATCATAATCATCATGAGTGGTTATCACTAAATCGATATCATAGATTCTGCGACTTTTGAAATATGGGATTAAACATTCTTGACCGATATCCGTATATATTGAACCTCCAGTATCGATCAATACACTAGTATATTTATGAGTGATTAAACATGAATCTCCTTGACCTACATTAATAAAAGTAACACTATCAGTTAAACCGTTATTAATCGGGGTGATATAACAGAATGAAAACACCGATAAAACTAGTAATAGATATTTATAGATAAGTCGAAAACGAATCGAATAATAATAACAAAAGATAAAATATAAACCGTAGTAGAATAAACAGATATATTCATTCATTGCAGGGAGAAAAATAGCGAACTTTAAATTCACCATAAAGCTAGATGTCGAAATGATCAAATGCGCGATAAGCTCGATAAGTGGATAAAGCGGTAAACCATATAAAGAAAATATTCCGAATAATCCTAAAAGAGTGAATATCGGAGTGAATATCACCTGTAAAGGATATGAAAGAGGATATATCTCATTATGATATTTGATATCAAATGGTATAAAAAAGATTAGTATTAACACACTGATAAGCATTTTCTTATACCTTGAACGGGTAATCGGAAAAGAATGAGAAATGAGCTGCACTAATAAAGGAATAGAAAAGCCAAGGATGAATGAATCCTGATATACGAGATGATAATCAAATATCAAAAAGCCAATTCCGATTAACGGATAATAAGTGAGAAAAGGCACCTTCTTCTTAAATACATATTCGTTGAAATATCGAAATACAGCGAATACATAAAACCGCATTAATGAAAATTTAGTAAATAGAGATAAAACATAGGGAGCAAAAAGCACTAATCCGAGCAGCTTTGCCCATTTCTTCTTAAAAAATAAAGAGAAGATAAAAGTGAAAAAAGATAGATAAATACCATAATATATTCCGCTTGTATTAATTAACCTATTTAAATGTAGACTATCCAGATTATCTTTACCGTTATAATCCTCGTTTCTCGCTAATAACATCGAGGCGATTAATCCTCTATATTCATCACTAAAACGGGAGAGGAATTTCTCTTGATAATCTCTAAATCTTAACGGGTTAGAGAAGATGACATTTTCTCTTTTAACTTTGAATTCATAATCAATACCTTTCTTATTGAGATAATCCTTAAAATCAAAACCGCTTTCAAGAAGAGAAAAATCTAATTCTTTTTTCTCCCCTTCAATATGAATGATATCCCCTACTTCTTTCTTGTTATCTTTTTCATAGATATATAATTTTTCTAATCTGCTAGAAGCAATATAATAATTCTCTTTAACTTCAACAACTAAAGCACCATAACTATTGCTTTCATAATGAAAAGAAATATAGCTCGTTATAACCCCGATAAGGAGGCAGGAAGTGCTGACGAGCAAATAAAGCTTTTTCCTGCCTCTAAAGAAGCTTATCGTTAATAAAATCAGGGATAAGATAATACAAGGTAATAGGTGATAACGAAAATATAATCCAATGACTAAGCTGATTAAGGCAAAAAGAAGAATCATTCGTGAAGAATGACGTAACTTCTCACTTTGCGGTAGGTCGCATTACCAATACCGTATACTTCAAGCAACTCTTCAATCGTATTAAACTGCCCTTTTTCTCCGCGATAGGAAACGATGCTATTAGCAACGCTGGTGGTAAATCCACTGATGCCCAATAAAGTGTCGGCATTATCAGTGTTGATATTCACCTTTTTAAGTTCCACTAATGAACAAATGTTTCCAGATTCATATCGAGAGGAGATGAAATAAGTTTTGCCGTTATCTAATTTTGCATCTTCAAAATAGCATCTTTCATCCGCGGCAGTTGTAATTCCCCCTGCGGCTTCGATGAGATCCGCCATCGTGGGTTGTTCAGCAAAACCATAACTACCTTCTTTGCTAATCTCCCCTTCAATGCTTACCACAAATTGTGGAGTAGAAAGTGAATTGCTCGCCTCGTTCATAATGTCCATGCTTGTGGTATTTGACGTATCAGTAGTTCTCACCAAATTGATGTTTGGATCAAGAACCATGAATGCCGTAATCGCAATGACAGCCACTACGATTACACCGATGATGATTTTTACCATATAAAAAACCCTCCTATATATAAAGAGGGCAAAAATCGCAAATTTCGACGCAGAAATTTATTATTTTGTTAATTTTAATATTTTGACTTGGTATGGCTTATTGCCTTTGACATCTATGATGTCACCTTCTTTTTTACCAATTAAGGCAGCTCCGAGTGGGCAGTCATTAGAAATCTTGCCTTGGAATGGATCGGATTCAACGGAACCGACGATTGTGTATGTGCCTTTTTTACCAATTTCGAGATATTCGACATCCACTGTGGAACCTAAGCCAACCTTTTTGGAATCGCCTTTTTTCTCGACGATAATCTCTGCGTTAGCTAAGATGTTTTCAATCTCAGTGATACGGCCTTCAACTTCCGCTTGTCTTGCTCTTGCAGCATCGTAGTCAGCGTTTTCAGATAAGTCACCTTGGGCACGCGCTTCTTTTAATTGAGCTTTGACTTCTTCGCGGTCAACATCGATTAAATGACGAAGTTCTGCTTCAAGTTTAGTCTTACCTTCTTTTGTTAATTTAGTTTTATCTGCCATAGTTAATACCTCTTTTTGCAACTAGTATTATAACAATATCATTTGTTATTGCCTAATAATTTCTTACTTTTTTCATGATATATGACTTATTTATGACAAAACGGATTATATTTTGTAAAATATCTACGATGAATAAAGTGAAAAATTGTCTTATTTTAATGCTCACCTTTATGAAGATTGGTCTATTTACCTTTGGAGGGGGATATGCGATGATTCCTCTCATTCATAAAGAAGCGGTTGAAAAGAAGAAATGGGTGACAGATACTGAGATGCTTGAAATCATCGGTATTGCGGAATCCACCCCTGGTCCTGTCGCTGTTAATACCGCTACTTATGTGGGCTATAAACAAGCTGGTATTTGGGGAGCGATATTCGCGACTTTTGGTTTAGCTGTCCCAAGCTTTGTCGTCATCTTTTTAATTTCATTAATCTACGATACTTTCATGTCCTGGTCATGGGTTGTGGCAATGTTTAAAGGCATCAAAGTCGCTGTGATATTGCTGTTATTAAACGCCGTGATTAAACTCATCAAAAACGTCGATAAAAGTGCTATTTCTGTCATCGTCTTTATCGTCTCATTAATCACAATGACCACTTTATCAATATTTTCTATCAGCATTCCCTTTATCAGCATTGGCCTGATCTTAATAGGCGCGCTTGTTGGTGTGATATCCGTCAAAGTGAAAGGAGATAAAGAATGATATTCTTTGAATTATTCTATACCTTCTTTTTAATCGGATTATTCACCTTTGGTGGCGGCTATGCGATGATTCCTCTCATCCAGAATATGGTGATATCAAAAGGCTGGATCAATGAAGACGCGCTCACTAACTTCATCGCTATAAGCGAATCCACCCCTGGTCCTTTTGCCATCAATATCTCCACTTTCATCGGTTCCACTGTCGGTGGTCCTTTCGGCGCGGTCTGTGCCACTATTGGAGTTATTCTCCCAAGTCTCATCATCATTATCATCGTCGCGATGATCATCAATAAATTCCTGAAGAACAAATATGTTAAAGGTGGCCTTAACGGCATCATCCCTGTTGCTATCTCTTTGATATTATCAACCACCATCATTCTTTTCATAAAATTGATGTTCTTTGGTGGCAATTCCTTCACTAGTGAATTTGCTTTTGACCGTAAAGCTTTCGCTTTATTCCTCATCTTAGGAAGTGGAATGGTTATCTATAAAAAGGTCAATAAAAAAGCGGTCAACCCAATCTTATTAATTGTTGTTGCCGCTATCTTTGGAATAATAATTTATTATTAGTCTTCTTTGAGTTTTTGGATTTCTGGATCTTCATTATATGCGTTGAAGACTTCTTCGATTTCTTCATATTCTTCATCGTCTTCAATTTCAAATAATTCACCAGTCTCTTCATCATATGACATCGCTAAGACATTATCTTCGTCGTTTGGATCAAAGAAGAAGACATATTTTTTATTTCTTTCTTCGTTATCATAGGTGAATAAGATTTCCATCACCATTTCTTCACCATTATCATCGGTGATCACAATTTGATTATCTTTAATTTCTGCCATAAATCTCTCCTTTATTTATATTGATTGCTTCTTAAATATGATTCAAGTATTTCAGTAGCGGCAAGCGCGTCGACATTATCCTTTCTTTTCTGATGACTGACATCGAGGAAAGATAGTGTGTTATTCGCCTGAACAGAGGTTAATCTTTCATCCACTAATTCAATTTTATAATTTGGGTTATCTTCTAATAACATATCCTTGAATTTGAGGACGTTTTCACTCATCTCCGAAGGCTGACCTGATAGATGAAGAGGATAGCCTAATGCGATATTAGTAATACCCTTTTCTTTACTAACTTCCGCGACTCTTTTCACACCTTGAGCAAATTGGAAGGCTGGGAAACGGAATGTTTCAAGTGGATGGGCAAAGCCCAAAGAATCACTTGTTGCAATTCCTAAAGTCTTTTTTCCTAAATCTAAACCAATCGCTTTTTCCATCTTATTTAACAACCTTTAAAGCTTCGTCGATCTTGCTAGCATCTCTACCTGCACCATTCGCGAATTCATCTCTACCACCACCAGATCCACCAAGGACACCAGCAATCTCTTTTACAAGCTTTCCGGCATGATATTTACCCTTCGCGTTTCCTCCGACCATTGCTAATATTGGTAGGTTAGTTTCACCGATGAGGACGATGACGTAATCTTGATGAATCACTTTAAGCTTATCCGCCATCGAAACTAAGGCTTCACGAGAAGCACCTTTGATATATTCGGCTAAAACATAAATGCCATCTTTATTCACGAAGGCTTCATTTAATTTATTAGCAGATGCATTCGCAAGTTTATCTTTTGCAGTATCGAGTTCTTTCTTTAATGCATTCTTTTCATTTAGTAAGGCTTTTAATCTTGCATTCACTTCAAAGATTGAAGAAGCACCTAATAAGTCACGCGCGTAGGCGAGTTGAGCTTCTCTCTTCTTGAGAAGTTCATAAGCTTTAATGGAAGTTCTCGCAGTGATACGACGAACGCCACTCGCGACGCTTTCTTCGCTTTCAATGACGAATAAACCGATATCTCTAGTATTGCTAACATGCGTGCCACCACAGAATTCTTTAGAGACTTCACCAAAGGTGACAACGCGAACAACATCACCATATTTATCATTGAATAAGGCTTTCGCACCGAGTTTCTTCGCTTCTTCAATTGGAAGAACTTTAGTCTCTTCTTCGATACCATCTGAGATGTATTGATTAACGAGTCTTTCCACTTCTTTAAGTTCTTCATCTTTCACTTTTTCCATATGGTTGAAGTCAAAGTGAGAATATTCATCGGAGACATAGCTACCATGTTGAGCGATTTGATCACCGAGCACCTCAGTTAAGGCTGCTTGAAGGAGGTGCACGCTAGAGTGATTACGCATGATTAATTGACGACGTTTTTTATCGATCTTTAATGTGAAAGTATCACCAACACGAACTTCACCATAACTCACTTCCACAAAGTGGAGATATTGTTTGTTTGGAGCTTTTAAGACGTTATTAACCTTTAAAGATGTGGATTCATTTTCAATGACACCTGTATCGGCTACTTGACCACCGCTTTCTGCATAGAAATTAGTTTTATCAAAGATGATCTCTCCACTTTCAGAGATTGAGTCCACTTTTTCTCCGTTCACGAATAAGCCGATAACTTTCGCTTGAATATCATTTTCATCATAAGTGAATTCGCTTGGAAGCTTGAATTCCATTAAATCTTTGGATTGTTTGTTCATCGATTGGAGATCACCACGTGCATCTCTCGCTCTTTGTCTTTGCTCTTTCATAAGTTCATTAAATCTATCGATGTCATAAGAAACATTATGTTCGTCACAAATTTCCATCGTTAATTCTTTTGGGAATCCGAATGTGTCATAGAGAAGGAACATATCTTCTCCGCTTAAAGAAGAACTGCCTTCAATCTTCTTAAGAAGGATCTCTTCACCGTTATTTAAAGTTCTCAAGAACTTTTCTTCTTCTGCCTTAATGGATTTTTTCACGAAATCAGCTTTGTTAAGTAGATATGGGTAATAGCCTTTCATGATCTCGATAACCGTATCCACAAGTTCATATAAGAATGGTTTGTTGATGCCTAATACTTTACCGTATCGAGAGGCTCTTCTAAGAAGTCTTCTTAAGACGTAGCCACGACCTTCATTAGAGAAGCTAGCTCCATCGCTTAAAGCAAAAGTACAAGTTCTCATATGGTCAGCGATGACTCTAAAGGCACGCATATTATAATCGTATTTCTTATTAGCGATCTTCTCTGTATGTTCGATGATTGGCCAGAATAAATCAGTTTCATAAACTGTATCAGTCTCTTGAAGGACAACCGCGAATCTTTCTAAGCCCGCGCCAGTATCGATATTCTTGCTTGGGAGCTCTTTATATTCGCTTCTTTTTTTACCTGGTTCACTATTGAACTGGGAGAAGACGATATTCCAGATTTCCACGAAACGGAAGTTTGGTAAATCTTCTTCAAGTAATCTAAGACCAATATGTTCTGGATCATATTTTTCACCTCTATCAAAGTGCACTTCTGTATCTGGGCCACATGGGCCTTCACCGATTTCCCAGAAGTTATCTTCTTTGGTGATTAAATGACTTTCTTCTATACCAGCATCCATCCAGCATTTCTTGGTTTCTAAATCATCGGGGTGATATGTAACATAGATTCTTTCCTTTGGAAAGTTAAACCACTCAGGGGAGAAGAGCATCTCCACTGCCCAAGGTATCACTTCTTTACGGAAATAGTCACCGATAGAGAAGTTACCAAGCATTTCAAAGAATGTTAAGTGAGTCGCGTCACCAACATTTTCAATATCATTAGTTCTAATGGATTTCTGGGCGTTAGTAATTCTGCGACAAACAGGAATCTCGCTGCCATCAAAATATTTCTTAAGCGCGGCCACGCCAGCATTGATCCAAAGTAAAGTTGGGTCATTAATTGGCACTAAAGAAGCGCTTGGTTCAACATGGTGTCCTTTGCTCTCAAAGAACTTAAGCCATGTGTTTCTAATTTCTTCACTAGTCATCTTTCTCATAAGACTACCTCCAAATAATAAAAAACGTTCTTGTTAGGAACGACATTTGCCGCGATACCATCCTATTTCCAATAATAATATTATTGACACTCAATTATGCTATCTCGTCAGCATTAACGGCGGGTATTAATCGCTTCAAGAGAGTGGCGTTCATCTACCTAGTTATGCCCTTTTCACCAACCGGCACTCGCTAATACATTAGTAGATGATGGGTTCTCTTATCGAATCATACTAATATTACAAGTTATCTTTGATAAAAACTAGTATTATCCGTTATTGATGATAAATTTTTATATTTTCCGCGTCGAAATAATGACTTTTTTCGGTATATATAAGTAGGAGGTAAGGCAATCAAATACTACTTCACTATTAGCAAATGGCTAAATTATGATAATATTATGATAAGTAGAGGTAAAGCTTATGTTAGACATTAGACCAATATCAGATTTAAGAAACAATTTCACCAGTATTGAAGAAGCAGTCCTAAATAAAGGACCTGTTATTCTTACAAAGAATGGTTATGGGTCAATGGTCGTGATGTCCTTAAAAGAATATGAACTTTTAACTAACCATATTGAAAAAGCGTTGGATGAAGCAGAAAAACAGGCCAAGTCCACTACCAAACGATTATCACATGAAGAAGTATTTGGTCAATTCAAATAATTGAATGGTCAAAATCGAATATCTCAATCTTTTCTTGGAAGATCTTAAAAATATCTATTCCTACTTTTCTTATACCTTAGAAAACGAAAAAGCGGCGAAAGATTTCATTAAAGAAGTCGAAACAGCAATTTTAAATCGCTCTTATTTTCCAAAGTCATCTGAACCCTATATTTCAAAAAAGAAAAGAAGTTTTACATATTATCGAATATATGTTGGTCATTTCACTATTTTTTATATTGTCAAAGATGATAACGAACCAATCATAGAAATTCATAGAATCATCTATACTCCAAGAGATATTAGTCAAATTCTTTAATAATTTTTATTTTCCGCGTCGAAATAATGACTTTTTTCGGTATATATAAGTAGGAGGTATTTTTATGGAAAACATAGTTTCGCACGATTTAATTGAAAATCGTACGATTAGCCCTATAATGACTATAGAGGGCAAACCAATGGAAATTACAGCTACAGAACTCAAAAAGAATTTAGGTAAGTATCTTGAATTAGCATCAAAGGAAGATATTGCTATTACAAAAAATGGCAAAGTCATTGCCGTTTTAAAAACTCCGGATGATGTCACTGCTAAACTAGCGTGGCTAGATTCGATTGTTGGAGCAGCAAATCCAGATGGAAAAGAAATTACAGACGATGATCTCAAGAAATGGAAAGAAGAGAGGGTCATAAGCAAATATGAAGATCTTGGTTGACACTAATATTTTCCTCGATATCTATATTAACAGAGAGGGTTTTGTAAAAGATTCTTTAAATGCTCTAAAACTAGCTAGTTCTCAATCTATAAATCTATATATCTCATGTTCATCAATCACTGATTTCCACTACACATTAGCAAAAAGTTTACATAGCAAAGAAAAAGCTAAAGAATTAGTGATCGATTTGCTTAAACGAGTGAGATTAGCAAAAGTTGATGATGACTGTATTTATTCCGCTATCATTTCGCCAATGAAAGACATTGAAGATGCTGTTGTTGACAGAGTAGCGAGTAACGCAGGAGTTGATTTTATTCTTACAAGAAATAAAAAAGACTTTATTAATGCATCTAACAAAGTCTTAACTCCTCAAGAATTCCTGAGTCAATATTAATTATTGCTCCCCATTTTTATGGTGAGCGTCATATTTCTTTCTTTCCGATGTATTTAAAATCTTTTTACGCATTCTAAATGTTGAAGGAGTAATCTCTACGAGCTCATCAGAATTGATATAATCAAAACAAGCTTCTAAGGACATCTTACGTGGGGATTTTAACACCACTGTATTATCTTTTGTTGAACTTCTCACATTAGTGAGATTTTTCTTCATCACGACGTTGACCGCTAAATCGAAGTTGTAGCGATGTTCACCCACTATCATTCCTTCATAGATCTCGGTTCCAGGGGCGATGAATAAAGTTCCTCGATCTTCGACGTGTTCAATCGCATATGGGGTGGCAAGACCACCTTCAGTCGCGACTAATACACCGATTTGTCTTTCGCCTAAATCGTTAGAGACAACTGGACGATATTCTTTATATGTATGAGATAAAATGCCAAAACCTTTAGTGAGTGTTAAGAAATTACCGACAAATCCTAATAAGCCTCTAGAAGCGATGACATAACGAAGAACAGTGACGGTTTCTCTCACATCCATATGGACGAGTTCCGCGCCTCTATCACCCATCTGCACCATCACATCGCCGACATATTCATCAGGGACATCGATGATCACATCTTCGTATGGTTCACATTTCACTCCATCGATTTCTTTGATGATGACTTGTGGTTTACCAACTTCGAGTTCGAAGCCTTCTCTTCTCATATTTTCTATTAAAATAGAAAGATGTAATTCGCCTCTACCAGAAACAATCCAAGATTCCGTGTTCACCACTCTTTCAACTTTTAAAGCCACATCTCTTTGTACTTCTCTAAATAGTCTTTCTTCAATCTTACGCGCAGTTAAGAATTTGCCGTCTTTACCACAAAGCGGAGAAGAGTTAGTGGCAAATGTCATCTGTAAGGTTGGTTCATCCAAATGAATAAGTGGTAATGGGTCGAGATGATTTGGTAAATTGATCGTTTCACCGACGTTAATATCAGTAAGACCTGCCACCGCAACCATATCACCAGCAGAAGCTGATTCAATTTCTAGTCGATGGATGCCCTGGAATCCAAATAGTTTTAAGACTTTGAAATTCTTCGTGGAACCATCTAAGCGTGAGACAGTGACCATATCACCGACATTAATCGTTCCCTTTTTAATCGTTCCAATACCGATACGACCAACGAAATCGTTATAGTCCAATAAGGCGATTTGAAGTTGTAAAGGTTGATTGATATCGACATTTGGTTCAGGAATATTATCCAAAATCATATCTAAAACCGCATCCATACCCGGATTTTGATCCGCGGGATTTGGGGATAAAGAACTAGTTCCTTTTAAAGCGGAAGTATAGACGACTGGGAATTCTAAATATTCTTCAGGGGCATCTAATTCGATGAATAAATCTAAGACTTCATCTAATGTTTGATTGATATTGATATTCGCTCTATCAACTTTGTTGATAACAACGATTGGTTTAACATGTGCTTGCAAAGCTTTTTTAAGAACGAATCTTGTCTGTGGCATCGTTCCTTCAAAAGCATCGACTAAAAGAAGGCAGCCATCCACCATGTTCATGATTCTTTCCACTTCCCCACCGAAATCGGCGTGACCAGGAGTGTCTAAAATATTAATCTTGGTGTCTTTATAGATGATGGAAGTAGTCTTGGCTAAGATGGTGATACCTCTTTCTCTTTCGATATCATTAGAGTCCATCACTCTACTCTCGACTTCTTCATTTTCTCTAAAAGCCCCAGAGCTTTTTAATAATTGGTCTAATAATGTGGTTTTCCCATGATCGACGTGGGCAATAATGGCAATGTTTCTACTTTTCATAACTTAATTAATATAAAAGAATTTATTTTAAAAATAAATAATTATTGAAAAAAGATAATTCTATTCGACCGTCACACTTTTGGCGAGGTTTCTTGGACGGTCAACATTATAGCCTTTAAGTAAAGAAGTATAATAAGCGAGATAAAAGGCATATGTGGAAGTGACAACACTAGTGAGATAATAAGGGAAATCATCTAAAACGATATCATCATCCTTCTTTGCTAATGATTTCGTGGATATGACATATACTTTTGCCCCTCTTGCCACCACTTCTTGAATATTGTTACGCATATGAACCGCATTTTCTTCATCAGTAATGAAAACGATTACTGGAGTGTTTTTATCGATTAAGGCAATCGGTCCATGTTTAATCTCTCCCCCAGGGAAAGCTTCGCTATGGATATAGCTCACTTCTTTGAGTTTTAAAGATGCTTCTAAAGAAAGCAGATAATCATATCCTCTACCGAGGAAATATAGACTTTCTGATTTTTTGATATTTGAAGCGATATTACGAATCTTTTCAATATTGTTTTGCACATTGTTGATATAAGATGTCGTCATTAATAAATCTTCATAGATAAATTTTTGTTTGCTGACCGCTCCTACGATAAGGGCGAGCAAACTTACTTGGGCAACATATGCCTTAGTGGAAGCAACCGAAACCTCTTTTCCCGCGTGCAATAAAAGAGAATATTGGCATTTTCGATCAAGAGTGCTTCCTTCCGTATTAGTTATAACTAAAGACGGGATTTTCTTCTCTTCGATGATTTTTAAACAGCTTATCAAATCCGCAGTTTCTCCAGATTGAGAAAGCATGATGACAAATGGCCATTCACCAGTGATGCGTGGGTGATTAGCCCATTCCGAAGCGATATATTCGCTAGTCGATATATTAGCGAAGCTTTCAAACAATCTTCCCCCTACTAAAGAAGCATGATAAGAAGTCCCACAAGCGATAAAAATGATGTGGTTTGCTTTAGATAGAGCATCGATTAATTCTTTATCAAAATGATAATCTCCATCTTTATAATATGTGCTTAATAATTTTGTACAGACATCAGGAATCTCTTCAATCTCTTTGACCATATAATGCGGATATCCTTTTAAATCGATTGCAATATCAGCGATATCTCTAGAGATATATTCCTTATTAACCTCTTCACCTTTTTCGTTAAATATTTGAATATTGTCCTTTGTGACAATACCGTATTCTTTGTCATTTAAGTCAATAAATTTGTTCGTGTATTTAATCATCGCTGAAGCATCAGAACTGACAAGATTAAAACCATCTCCATGTCCAATTAAAAGCGGAGATGAACGTTTCATCACATATAAAACATCGGGATGATCATCGTTAAATAAGCAGATTGCGTAACTCCCATTGATTAAACTGATGCTTTCTTTTATCGACATCAGCATATCGTTATTTTTCGTATAAAAATAATCGAGTAAATTCGCGATGACTTCCGTATCTGTATCACTGTAAAAATCATACTTTTCCTTTAAAAGGAAGTTTTTTATTTCCTGATAATTTTCAATCACCCCATTATGGACAACTACAATCTTTTGATGATAGGAAAGATGAGGGTGTGAATTGGTTTTATTCGCTACTCCATGGGTTGCCCATCTCGTATGACCAATCGCCACTAAAGAGGAAAAATTATGAGGAACAAGCGTTTCTAGATGTTCTACACTACCCTTGTCTTTATAGATTTTAATGCCATGTTCAAAATAGGCTAAACCCGCGGAATCATATCCGCGGTAATTGAGAAGTTTTAATCCATCTAGGATGTAATCATGAGGATTATGTAATCCCACTGAACCAACTATTCCACACATCTTATTTACCTAAATATTTCTCCAATTCATATTCGCTGACGGTCGTATGATATTCAATCCATTCTTTCTCTTTCGCATCGATATATTTATAGAATAAATGTTCTCCTAATACTTCTTTTAATAAAGAACTTTTACGGAATTCTTTGACTGCGGAATGAAGGGTTTCAGGAAGACGGTTAATACCACGAGAGAGAATCTCTTCATTATCTAGCTCAAATAAATTATCGTTGATTGGCGGAATAATTTCGTCATCTTTTACTAAATTAATTCCTTCTAGACCAGAAGCTAGGATACCCGCTAAAGCGAGATAAGGATTAGCTGTCGCATCCACATTTCTTAGTTCTGTTCTTGTCGCATTTCCTCTAATTGCTGGGATTCTAATCAAAGAAGAACGATTCGCATCGCTCCAACAAGCATATATTGGAGCCTCATATCCACTTACTAAACGCTTATAGGAATTAACCACTGGATTGGTTAATAAAGCGAGTTCTCTAGTATGTCTAATGATACCAGTAATCCATTTCTTACATAGTAAAGATAATTCCATATCTGCATTTGGATCATAGAACAAATCGCCTTTTTCATCATCAAACAAAGAACAATTCGTATGCATTCCACTACCTGGTCTCTTGTTAAGAGGTTTTGGCATAAATGAAGCGAGATAACCGTGCTTTCTGGCGATTACTTTGACGATTTGTTTAAAGGTTTGAACTTTGTCACAAGCATTAAGAACATCGCTATATTTGAATGTGATTTCATTTTGTCCTGGGCCGACTTCGTGATGAGAAGCTTGCACTTCAAAACCCATCTCTTCTAAAGTCAAAGCAATCTCTCTTCGTACATCTTCCCCATCATCAAAGGGGTTGAGATCGAAATAGCTCGCTTTATCAACAGGACGAGTGGAGAAGGAATGATCTTCATTTTTCTTAAACAGATAGAATTCTGGTTCAAAGCCGACATACATCTTTTCTATTCCCATATCGTTCATCTTTTTAATCTGTCTTTTTAAGATGTAACGAGGATCACCTTCAAAAGGTGTACCATCTGGTTTATAGACATCACAGATGAATCTAGCGACTCCACCATATTGATCATTTTCAAATGGAAGAATTAAAAAAGTACCTAAATCGGGATATAGATACATATCTGCTTCTTTAATTCTCACAAATCCTTCTATAGAAGAACCGTCAAACATCACCTTATTATTAAGTGCGTCATCAATGCGGTTAGAAGGTATTTCCACCGCTTTAGTGGCTCCTAACATATCAGTAAACTGCAATCTCAAATAGGAAATGTTGTTTTCTTTAATAATTCTTTTAATCTCTTCTTTTTTCATTACTATTACTCCTTAAGCGAGGCTTTTATTAACCCAGTAAATAATGGATGAGGTCTATTTGGTCTAGATTTGAATTCGGGATGGAACTGACAGGCAATGAAATATTTATGGCTTGGAATCTCCACTATTTCCACGAGCTTTTTATTTGTATATAAACCGCTGATATCCATACCGTTTTCCAAATATTCATCAATATATTTATTATTGAATTCATAACGATGACGATGTCTTTCATCGATTATCTCTTTTTGATAGAGGGAAATAGCTAAAGAATTCTCTTTTAATTTGCAAGGATAAGAACCTAAACGCATCGTTCCACCTTTTTTACTGATTCCCACTTGTTCACTCGATAAATCGATAACCGGATGAAGGGTGAACTCATCAAACTCAGAGGAATTTGCATCGTGATAGCCTAAAACATCTCTTGCAAATTCGATGACGCTGATTTGCATTCCTAAACATATTCCTAGATAAGGAATATTGTTTGTGCGGGCATAATGCGCGCTTTCAATCATTCCTTCAATCCCTCTTACTCCAAAGCCACCTGGGACAATCATCCCATCGATGTCTTTAAATATCGTCGAAGCATTATCCTTAGTAACCTTCTCTGAATCAACCCATTTAATCGTTAATGCGGCGTCTAAATTATTAGCAGCGTGATAAAGAGCTTCTTCAACGGAAAGATAGGCATCGTGTAAGGCAACATATTTTCCGACTAAAGCAATCGTCACTTTTTTATGAACGTTTTTAATTCTTTCCACCATATCAACCCAGAACTGGAGATTTGGTTCGCGGTCTTCAAGTTTTAATTTCTTAATCACTTCTTTTGTGAGTCCATCTTTTTCAAGTAACAAAGGGACTTCATAAATGCTGGAAGCCGTTAAATTCTCAATGACACAGCTATTTTCCACATTAGTAAATAAAGATATTTTCTCTTTTAAATGATCGTTTAATGGTTGACTTGAACGACAGACGAGAATATCGGGTTGAATACCAATAGACTGGAGTTCTCTAACAGAATGTTGAACAGGTTTGGTCTTGATTTCGCCACTTCCAGGAATTTCCACTACTAAAGGAACATGGATATAGACGACATTATCTTTTCCTTTTTCTCTGCCCACTTGTCTAATCGCTTCTAAAAATGGTTGACTTTCAATATCGCCCACTGTTCCGCCGATTTCCACAATTGAGATGTCTAAATCTTTATCTTCAGCAGTATAGATCCATCTTTTGATTTCATCGATGACATGGGGAACGATTTGGACAGTATGTCCAAGATATCCACCTTCTCTTTCTCTAGTGATGACATTCCAATAGATCTTGCCACTGCTAACCGAGTTAGAAGCATCTAAGCTGACATTCGTAAATCTTTCATAATGGCCGAGGTCTAAATCTGTCTCTGCCCCATCATCAGTGACGAATACTTCTCCGTGCTGAAAAGGAGACATCGTCCCAGGGTCGACGTTGATATATGGATCAAATTTCTGATTCTGCACTTTATAGCCTCTTTGTTTTAATAGTCTAGCTAAAGAAGCGGCACATATCCCTTTACCTAATCCAGATACAACTCCACCAGTTACAAAAATGTACTTCATAATAAATAATCTTAATTATTTGGTATATCAATTAAAAATACATATAATATTATAGTTATCATATCTATTTCGTATGGTAGATTAATATGGACCTCAAGACATTAAAATACTTTGTAGTTGTAGCAGAAGAATTAAACATCACTCACGCGAGTAAAATTTTAAATATGTCTCAACCACCATTATCAAATCAAATTAAAGCATTAGAAGAGGAATTAGGTGCGACTTTATTCATAAGAGGTAAAAGAAAACTCTCATTAACCGAAGAAGGTAAATATTTATATTTAAAAGCCAAAGACATCCTCTCTCTTTCCGATAAAACAGTCAGCGAAATTCATAATATGAATCTCGGCTTAAAAGGAACGATATCCATCGGATTAGTCGAAGGTACCGCGCCAGATATCGCTGCAAAATGGATCAGTGAATTTGTGAAAACTTATCCAAATATTCATTTCCATGTCGTCGATGGTAACAGTGATGATCTTGTGGAAAAGATGCGAAGTGGACTTATTTCACTCGCTGTTATCACTTCTCCAATTGATGAAGTGTTGCTCAACAAGATTAAAGTCGGTGAAGAACAAATGTCAGTTTTCTTTAGTAAAGACCACTATTTATCTTCTATTAAAGAAGATTATATAGAGCTAAATATGCTAAAAGATGAACCCTTAATTGTTCCAAGTCGTAAAGCTCATGTCGATACGATTAGGAAATGGTTCAAGAATATTAATATAGAACCAAATATCGTCTGTGAAATGGATAATTATCTCGACGCTGCCGCATTAGCAGGAAGAGGTGTTGGAGTCAGTATCTTCCCAAAAACCGGATATATCTTAAATAACTCGATAAGTAGCAAATATATAAAGGGTGTCAACGCCTCTATCGAATATCAATTCGTTTGGAGGAAAGGTCATCGTTTATCCGTCATTGAAGAAAACTTCATCGATTACATTAAAACTTTATATCTATAAAAAACCTAGCTTTAAGCTAGGTCTTACTTTATTTTAAGTTTTGTCTCTTGATGCGGAGTTTCTTTTTAAGATGTTTAGATAATAGATAATAAGTTAATCCAATCGCCATCAGTGATAGAGTAACGATAAGAATCACTACTGCCCAGACTGGAAGAGCATTTGATTTAAAGGATTCCCACATCTTAAGGACTTTGATGTTTTGTTGATCGCCATAATCATCCATAACCGAACATCTAGTGATTACTTCTTCTGATGGGTATTGGACGAAGAACTGTCTACCAACCGCTCCATTATCTTCGCAGTAATAGTCGACGTAGAATGTCGCTTCTTCATATTCTTCAAGAGTATCATTGAAGAAATAGGAGAGATTGACTTCTTGCCATTCTGGATCGATGACAAGTCTTTCATTATAATAAACTTGTTTATTATCAATCTTGAAATCTAATGGTTCGCCTTCAAAATTATTCTTTGGATAATAATATAAGGCCACTCCATCATATGCTTCATCAGCATCGGCTTCGAAATGGCAATCTTCATACCAGACTTCCACTTCTTCATCGGTTTCTGGATCAGTGTAGAAGAGAGACAAATAACGATCATCATCATTCTCATACTCCCCTTCTTCATCGTAGAAATAGATGAGGTCAGTACGCGCATCATACCAGTCACGAACTTGGTCTAAGATGATATCTCCCCCAATGTATGGGGTGTATCCTGTATAGTCCATGTTCTTTGCTGCATATTCTGGATCAGAGATGAAATCGAGGAATAAATGGGCCGCTTTGAACTGTTCTTCACTACGTGAATCATCTCTAGGAATGCACCATCCATCAAACCAGATGTTAGAACCATTAGTTGGAACGGAATAATAAAGTTCACTATCCTTAAGTTCTTCATCGGCTAAATCCATGGAATAGACCGCATCACCAGAATAGGCTAAGTTCACACCGATTTTACCAGTGACGATATCTTGTTTACCAGAATCAACTTCCATACCGAAGATGTTACCTTTGAGTTCTTCTAAAGAAGAAGCCACTAATTTTAAGGTCTCGTCATCTGTACGATTGAAGATTTCGGAAACCTTTGAGTTATAATCGCTATCCGCGGTTGCAATGAGCTCTTTATATTCTTCTTCGCTCATCTCTCCTTCTTCATATTGAGTTTTAATACGGTTAAGCCTAATGTTATAAGATTCTTTTAATTCAGCGAGTTCATCATCATAGACGTGCATTAACGCGGCGGCATATGTATCACGCATTGAATCTTTTATAGAGATAGTATTGTTATAATTCTTATCCCAGAAAGCGTTCCAATACGCCATATCTTCAAGAGGATTTGCATCTTTGCTAAAGCCTTCATATTTTGGGTTAAAGAGGATGCCTAATGTACCCCACATATAACCTACACAATAATCTTCAAGATATTCGGTGCTACCATCTTTCATCGCAACATCAATCTCATCTAATCTCGCTTTGATAGTTGGAGAAGCATAGGTGTGGTAATTAGTTAACCAGTCATCTTCTTCATTTTCTGCTTTATGAAGTTTAGTGATTAATCCTTCTCTCACAAATTTTTGAAGCATATAGTCAGAAGTACAGACTAAATCGTATTTAGTACGGCCGGTTAATAAGTCGTTATAAATGGATTCGTTAGTATCACTGGTTTCATAGATGACTTGAATATCTTTGCCGTATGTCTTTTTATAATAATTTGCAAATTGCACAGTCATATCATCTTCGGTGTAACCACTATCGGGATCATTGAGATAGATATAATCTTCAAGGTTTAAAATACGGATTGTTAAAGAGCCATTATTATTTGATGAACTTCCACAGGAAGTTAAGCCAGTAGCGAAGATGAATAAAGAGGCTAATAATAAATTCTTTTTCATCGCATATACCTCCTTCTACCATGTGGTCGTTTTTTGCTCACATAATATCTTCTTACAGAGATTAAAATAACGACGAGAATCACCACTAAGAAGATGATGGTTGTTAATGCTCTCATCTCCACAGGGATTGGGCCTTTTTTAATCTTGGCTTGCACTAAAGTGGATAAAGTTTCAATTTGACTATCTCCACTTAATAAACCCGCACCACGTGTGAATCTAGTGACGATAAAATCATCTAAGGAGAGAGTAATTGATAATAAGAATCCGCTTAAAACGCCAGGCAAAACCTCAGGGAATATAACTTTGCTAAGAGCTTGACGTGGAGTTGCACCTAAATCGATTGCCGCTTCATATAAAGAAGGATCCATTTGCTCTAATTTTGGTTTCACAGAGATATAAACAAATGGTAAGGATAAGACGACGTGACCGATTAATAATGTCCAGAAAGACATAAGTTGTGCTTTAAAAACATAAGTAGAAAGGAAGACGAACATGACTGTTAAAGATAAGGCCATGACGATTTCCGCATTGACGATTGGGATTTGGGTGACCATATCGATAACTTTTCTCGTTCTTCTTTTGCTATAAAAAGCACCGATTGCTCCTAATGTACCTAAGACAGTAGAAACAAGGGCGGAGACGACAGCGAGAATCAATGTATTGCCTAAGGCAGTCATAATCTGCGCGTCTTGGAATAAACGTGGATATAAGTTCCAGGAGAATCCGGTCCAAGTGCCAACGTTAGTCGCTTCTGTAAAGGAGAAGACGATGAGCACTAAGACTGGTAAATACATCAAGATTAAGATGAGCCAGATGTAAGTTTGGCCGAATATTTTCTTTACCATAAACCTTCACCTCTTGCATCTTTCTTATCGACATTTCTCGTTAAGAACATCGAGATACCGATGATTAGTAACATGATCACTGCCATGAAGGAACCGTCGTTCCAGAGTCTAGAAGTGAAGTCGAGGTAAATGTAGTTACCGAATAATGTAATCTTTCCTTCGGAAAGAGTATCAGAGATAACATAACTGGACATCGTTGGCATAAATGTCATCATCGTCGCGCTGACGATACCTGGGACAGATTGTTGTAAGATATTTTTGAAGAAGACTTGATGAGGTCTAGCCCCTAAATCAGTCGCTGCTTCAATTTGGCTCTTATCAAGTTTTAAGAATGTCGTATAAAGTGGAAGAATGACAAATGGTAAATAGTTTTGCACCATACCGATAAGAGTCGCTAAATATGGGTGTGTACCACCATTGATTCCCATCCATGTTAATAAGTCTCTTGTCGCACCTGTACGTAAGACGAAGTTGATCCACATTGGAGCGATGAATAAAGTGACTAAAACAGCATTTTTATTCACCTTTTTATCCGCTAAGAAATAAGCGAGTGGATAACCGATAATCAAACAGATTAATGTCGTCATAAGAGCGACGAATAAAGAGACGATTAAGACGTTGATCTTGCTCCAACTGGTGAAGAAATCCACTAATGCGTTCCAAGAAGGCATCCCGTTCGTGTCAGTAAAGGCATACCACACGATGATAAGGATCGGAACAATGATAAAGAGGATGAGGAAAATAGAGTATGGAATACACAAATATTTTCTTTGAAAATAGAAGCCTCTTCTACCCTTATTCGATTTCATATTTGGAAATATCACCCTTCAATGTTAATTTAATCGCTTCGCGAGGGATTGAGACGGAAACTAAATCGCCTTCGTTGAACGTATATGGGGAGTCACAGATGAAGTCTTCCTCTTCTTCTGTTCTCACGATGATTTGATAGTGATCGCCCTTATAAACTGTGGAGATGACAACGCCATTAGATTGTCCGTTATCATGGCCATCAGTAATTTGGACTTCAGTGATTGGTACTTCGACGATGACATCAGCATCGTTGAGGTCGTATTTCTTCCCTTCTTTAGAGATGAGATAACCATCATCATCTACAGATGAACCCGGTAAAAGTTGAGTGAGATTTGCTTCATATGGATCTTCAGAAATCATCACTTCGTTATTCTTATTAATCCAAGCATCACCATAGATATTGCTCACTAAATCCTTTTTCATGATTTGAATATCTTGTGGACGGAATGTCATTGAGACAACATCATCAACATTGAATTCTCTCGTGTTTTGGGCGATGACTTCGTTTCTACCCACCATAATGACATATTGGTAATGCATACCTTTGAAGAGTTTGGAGACGATCTTACCAGAGATTTCATCAACTTCATCACCTTTGGCAACTTTCATCTTCACGTCTTCAGGACGGACCACAACTTCCACTTTCTCATTGAGAGGGAAATCGTCAACACAGTCGAATGCGTGGTTGAGGAATTTAACCTTCAATTTGCCAACCATTGTCGCGTTATAAATGTTGGATTCACCGATGAAGGAAGCGACGAATGCATTCTGTGGTTCATTATAAATATCAGTTGGATTACCGATTTGTTGAATCTCACCAGCTTTCATAACGACGATCTTATCAGACATCGTTAAAGCTTCTTCTTGATCGTGAGTAACATAGATAAAGGTAATGCCAAGTTTCTTATGCATTTCTTTAAGTTCAATCTGCATATCTTTTCTCATCTTTAAGTCGAGCGCGCCTAATGGTTCATCTAAAAGAAGAATTTCTGGCTCGTTGACAATCGCTCTTGCGATAGCCACTCTTTGTTGTTGACCACCGGAAAGAGTAGAGATATCTCTATTTTCAAGTTCCTCTAAGTCCACGACTCTTAAAGCCTTTAAGACTTTTTGGTCGATCACTTCACGGGAAAGATGTTTCATCTTTGTCACAGTCTTGCCGTTTTTCTTAGTGATAGTTACTGGAACTTTCTTTAATTTCAAACCGAAGGCGACGTTATCATAAACGTCAAGATATGGGAATAAGGCATATCTTTGGAAGACCGTATTAATTGGTCTTTTGTAAGGAGGAATCTTCACGATATCCTCACCATTTAATTTGATAGAACCTGATGATGGGGTCTCTAAACCCGCGATCATTCTAAGCGTTGTGGATTTACCACATCCTGAAGGCCCAAGAAAAGTGACGAATTCACCCTTATTGATTGTCAAATTAAAATTATCGACAACCGTAGTACCGCCGAACTCCTTGCTAACCCCTTCAAGAGAGATGATGACTTTATCTTCCATTAGTGCACCAACCTTTCTTTCAAAAATAAGTAGATTTTAGTTAAAAATTAACTGAGAAAAAATATATATAAATTTACCCCCCATTTCAATAATTTTTTTTGATATTTTTTTCCGACCATTTTTTCAAATTTAAAATTGCTAGACTGAGTCTAATAAAACACTTAAATTATTTTTGCAAAAAAATGATGAAAAATGCATGTGAAAAACCCCTATGAAAACAACGTTGGTTTTCCTAACGACTTTTATAAGAAAAATAATGCACTATTTTTATTATTTGTTAGAATAGAGAGCATGAAGAAGAATTTTTTATTATCCATAGTCTTATTATTCTCGAGTTCTACTCTACTCGGCTGTTCTCCATCTGTGCGTGAAAGGTTGACTTTTGGCACCCTTTATCATGAGACATCAGTAGAGATTGATACCGATACTTGCTACAGCAAAAAAGAGAACGAAAATTTCTTCCTTGTCACTTATGAAGATACTACATGTGGTTGCTGGACATATTTCTCCCGCGTCCTCGATTATCTTTCTAAATATAACAACATCCTTTCTTATAAAATAAATAATAAAAATATCGATGACCGTTTAAATGAATTCGGCATTAAAAATAGCAGCGATCCCGCTTTTTACATCATCGCGAATAAAAAGGTGATTCGTCGCGCTTTCTACACTGATAATTCATCTTTATTCACTGACGAAAAAGTGCTCTATAACGTCATTAAAGAAACAATTGGTCTCCCTTATATGTATTTCATCAATGAAGAACAGATTCAAACTGAAGTCGTTGACAAAGGCGGAATCATCTATTATACGCGTTTAACTTGTCCGGATTGCTCATACTGCACTCCTCACGTTGTGATGCCGCACATCAAAAAATGGATTGAACCAACAAATAAAATCTATGTTTATGATATGGACCCAATTCGAAACGGTGATCCAGAAGCATATCAAAAATTCAAAGATGACCACTATTTATCGAATAAATATAATAACACATTTGGTTATCTCACAGGTTTTGTCCCTACTTTCCAATATTATAAAGATGGAGAGTTATATGATATGGCAGTTTATTTCAATGATGAAATAACAGATGGAACAATCACCACTTCCTACTATGATGAAGAAAGAGCAAAACATACTCATTACACCGTCAATTTAATAAGAAAAGTGCTCGTTGGCACTGTTCTTGGTGAATATGAATTATCGGTTAGCGGAGATTGGAAGGATTCAGAGATCCACAGCCAATATTACACCCCATTCATCGAAGCGTTCTTCGATTTCTATTTTAAGTAATCGAATTATAGAAATATTCAAAACGGGCAACTAATTTATTGATGAGTTGTCCTTTTTTAATGACTGGTAAAAAACTTGCTTGTACCGCTTTAAATAAATAATCATAAACCTCTTCCTTACGGAAGTTGAGGTGTTTAATCATATGGATATATTCCTTATTGATATTAGTGTTACTAATCGTTAAGTTCCCTGAGGTAATTGTGGCATTGATACCAGCTTGCGTATATTTCCTAATAGGAAATGATTCATAATCGGGAATGATTTTACAGTCGAGATTCTGTGTTGGTGAGAATTCAAAAGTGACATTATGGGAATATAAATAATAATTAACTTTTGGTTCTAAATCTAAAGATAAACCATGCGAAATGCGTCTCGCTCCTAATTCAACAGCGTCTAATACTTCTTGAGCATCTCTAGTTTCCCCAGCATGAATGACGAATGGAAGACCGTGTTTATTGGCAAGTTTAAACACTTCAGCGAAATATTTACAAGGTTTCACTCTTTCGTTACCAGCGAGGTCGATGCCGACAATCTTATTATCCTTACTATAATTAATCGCGTGCTTACAAGTAATCATATTGGTTTCTAATCCAAATTCTCTCATGCAAACAAGGATTAAATTCGCATCGAAATCAGGATATTCATATAATCCTTTATATAATCCGCGTAAGGCGGCTTTAATCACTCTTTCCTGGGTGAGGTAATTCTTGATATGAAGGGCGGGTGCAAATCTAATTTCCGCATATAATAAGCCTTGTTTAGCCAATCTAGTCGTAAGCGAATACATCGCGTATTCAACCGCGTCGACATTTTGAAGCAAGGAAAGAGGAAAATCAAAATATTTGAGGTATTCTCTAACATTTTTGCATTTATCTTTCGCGCATAATAAATCTTCCCAATTTTCAGGAAGTTCGATTCTTTGCATATCTGCAAGATAGAGGATATCTTCTTTGGTCAAAGAACCATCCAAGTGTACTTGTAAATCAATCATGCTTATATTTTATTCTATAAATATGTTTTTTGTTAACAAAAATCTCTTTCAATAATAAAATGTATTAAAAAGGAGGAAACAAAATGGCTAGAAAACCTAAAAAAGAGAAAGGACTCTTTTACGAATTTAAGAAATTCATTACTCGTGGCAACGTCATCGACTTAGCTGTTGGTGTGATCATTGGTGGTGCCTTCTCCGCGATTGTCACTGCCCTCACTAACAAGATTATCATGCCTCTCATCAATCTCATCATCCACACAGCGACTGGTGGAAAAGGCATCAACTTAATCACTATTCTTAACGGTGAACCACAATTTGTTGTTCAAGATGGCGCACAAGTTGCTAACGCGAAATGTATCTACATCGATTGGGGAGCCTTTATCGAAGCTATTATTAACTTCTTATTAATCGCAATCGTCTTATTCGCTATCATCAAAATCGTCAACACGATTCATGATAAGAAAGAAAAACTCGACGCAAAAGCTCTCGAAGCCTATTACCAAAAGCATCCTGAAGAAAGACCTGTTGAACCAGTTCCAGAAGAACCAAAACCAACAGAACTTGATGTCCTCAATGAAATCCGTGATTTGCTAAAAGAGACAAAAGAAAATAAGAAAGAAAAATAAGTGAAATGACCACAATTAACGTTGTGGTTTTTTCTTATTTCAAATTGTAGTTTAATCCGATTTTTGCCAATGATTTTGAGCCCTAGACAGTGTCGAAAAAATTATGTTTTTATTAGTTGATTTAGGGCAATATTTTATTTATCATATACCTACCTTGATGTAAGTGGGTGCTGACACTTATATCATTGAAAAAATATATGTTTATTGAGTGTCTATAAGAGGAGGACAGATTTTATGCTCAACGTTAAAAAAAGAGATGGATCGATCGTTCCATTCGAATTATCAAAGATAAGCAACGCGATCACTAAAGCATTCGTTGCCGAACACAAAGTATTTACAGATGAAATAATTGAGAAGTTAGCTTTAAGAACCACTGCTGATTTCTCCAAGAAAGTTAGAGATGACCTCATTTCCGTGGAAGATATCCAAGATTCCGTCGAAAATGTTTTAGTCGCGACTGGTTATACTGATGTTGCCAAAGCCTACATCTTCTATCGTCGTCAACATGAAAGCCTTCGTGAAATGGCTTCCACTGAACTCGACTACAAAAAAACAGTTGATAACTATTTAAAAATTGCTGACTGGCGTGTCAAAGAGAATTCCACTGTCACTTATAGTGTTGGTGGGTTAATTCTCAGCAACTCCGGTGCAATTACTGCCAACTATTGGTTAAGTGAAGTATATGATAAAGAAATTGCAGACGCACACCGCAATGCCGAAATTCATATTCATGACTTAAGCATGCTCACAGGTTACTGTGCTGGTTGGTCACTCAAGCAATTAATCCAAGAAGGATTAGGCGGTGTTGTTGGTAAGATCACCTCTGCTCCAGCAAGTCACTTATCCACATTATGCAACCAAATGGTCAACTTCCTTGGTATCATGCAAAATGAATGGGCAGGCGCACAAGCATTCTCCTCTTTCGATACATATTTAGCCCCATTCGTGAAAGCTGATAACTTAACTTATAAGGAAGTTAAACAATGCATTCAATCCTTCATCTATGGTGTTAATACACCATCTAGATGGGGTACTCAAGCACCATTCACTAACGTCACTTTAGACTGGACTGTACCAAACGACTTAGCAGAATTAAATGCCATTGTCGGTGGTAAAGAAATGCCATTTAAATATAAAGACTGTAAGAAAGAAATGGATATGGTCAACCGTGCCTTCATCGAAATCATGATTGAAGGCGATGCTAATGGCCGTGGTTTCCAATACCCAATTCCAACTTATTCCATCACTCGTGACTTTGACTGGTCCGAAACTGAAAACAACAAATTATTATTCGAAATGACAGCTAAATACGGCACTCCATATTTCTCTAACTATATCAATTCTGATATGGAACCAAGCGATGTCCGTTCTATGTGCTGCCGCTTAAGACTTGACTTAAGAGAATTAAGAAAGAAATCTGGTGGTTTCTTCGGTTCTGGTGAATCTACTGGTTCCGTCGGTGTTGTCACTATCAACATGCCACGTATCGCCTATTTAGCGACAGATGAAAAAGATTTCTATGCAAGATTATCAAGATTAATGGATATCTCTGCTAGAAGTTTAAAGATCAAACGTGATGTCATCACTAAACTTCTCGAAGCGGGTTTATATCCATATACTAAGAGATATTTAGGCACATTCAATAACCACTTCTCCACTATTGGTTTAGTCGGTATGAATGAAGCTTGCTTAAATGCGAGATGGCTAAAGAAAGATTTAACTCATCCAGATGCCCAAAAATTCACCATAGATGTTCTCAACTTCATGAGAAACAAACTCTCTGATTACCAAGAACAATATGGTGACTTATATAACCTCGAAGCAACACCAGCGGAATCCACTGCTTATCGTTTAGCAAAACACGATAGAGAAAGATTCCCAGATATCATCACTGCCAGCGACAATGATGAGGCTCCATATTACACTAACTCCTCTCACTTACCAGTTGGCTATACCGACGATATCTTCTCCGCTCTCGATGTCCAAGACAATCTACAAACTTTATACACTTCTGGTACTGTCTTCCACACATTCTTAGGACAAAAATTACCAGATTGGCAGTCTTGTATGAACCTCGTAAGAAAGATCGCGGAAAACTACCGCATCCCATATTACACGATGTCCCCAACTTACTCCGTTTGTAAGAACCATGGCTACATCACTGGTGAAGTCTATCGCTGCCCAACATGTGGCGAAGTCACTGAAGTCTATTCCCGTATCACTGGTTATTATCGTCCAATTCAAAACTGGAACGTTGGTAAACTTGAAGAATTCAAGAATAGACAAACATATAACATCGCAAATTCCGTTTTACATAAACAAGCTGTGGAAAATAATGTCCCAGTCGATGTCCAAGCCGCTACTGAACAATTAGAAGGCTTAGTCTTATTCACTACTAAGACTTGTCCAAACTGCAAGATGGCCAAAATGCTCCTTGCAAAACACAATGTCGAAGTCAACATCATCGATGCTGAAGAAGATGTCGAATTAACTAATAAATTCGGTGTCAAGAAAGCCCCAACTCTCTTTGTCCCAAACGGTAAAGGTGGCTATGACGTCTATGATAACGTCAGCAAAATCAAAGGATATTTAGAAGGACAAGCTGATGCCTAATATCTACGATAGCATTATTATCGGGGGTGGTCCGGCCGGAATGACGGCTGCCCTTAATATCCTTAGAGGTGGAAAAACCGTTCTTCTCATCGAAAGAGAAGCCTTCGGCGGACAAATCGCCACTTCTCCAAGAGTGGAAAACATCCCTTCCATCAAAGAAATAAGCGGAGAACAATTCTCTTCTAACCTCTTTGATCAAATCTCTGATTTAGGAGTAGAATTCGAACTTGAAGAAGTTGAATCGATATCTAAAGATAATGATATCTTTACAGTCAAAACCAATTACGGCGAGCACCTTGGTAAAACAGTGATCATCGCGACTGGTGTGGTCCATAACCATATCGGAGTCGATAGAGAAGAAGAATTAGTCGGTAAAGGTGTTAGCTACTGTGCGACCTGTGACGGTGCCTTCTTCAAAGGGCAAGATGTCGTCGTTATCGGGGACGCGAATACAGCGGCTCAGTACGCACTACTTCTCACCAATTACTGTTCTCACGTTACAATGGCGTTACTCTTCGATAAATTCTTCGCGGATAAGATTCTTGTTGATAGAATTGAAGCTAATCCGAAGATGACAGTCATTAAGCAAATCGCTTTGCAGGAATTCTTAGGAAAAGATGAACTCGAAGGACTCCGCTTCAAACATACCCAAACTGGCGAAGAAGTCGTTATTCCTTGTAAAGGCGTCTTCATCTGCATCGGACAAAAAGCTGATAATAAGAGATTTGAAAATCTCGTTGAATTAAATGAAAGAGGATTCATCATTGTTGACAGCAAGATGAAAACCAAAACCGAAGGATTATATGCAATCGGAGACTGCACAAAAAAAGACCTTCGTCAGGTCCAAACCGCATGTAATGATGGAGCAATCGCTGCCTTCAACGTCCTCCGTTCACTTGATTAATAATTATTCGTAACTTCTAAGAGCCACATCTTCTATGTGGCTTTTTAATATCTCCATATATTTTTTGGCTTCTTCTAAACGCACTTCATGGAAACCATGGGCAATGCAGCCTTCTCTATCGATATATTTTTGTAAACGAAATCTCTTCGCATTTCCGACGAGTTCCGCCATCTGACGGATATCTTCTTCATCATGAAATTCATCGATTAATGTCGTTCTAAATTCATAATCGATTCCGCATGACTTAATATAATTAATCGATTCCACGATTTTATCGGTATTCACTCTCGCATTTGTGATTAATGGATAAGTTTCTAAAGAAGATTTCACATCCATCGCAATATAATCGATGAGATGAGATTCAACGAGATCTTTAATCACTTCTGGATGGGTGCCGTTGCTATCAAGTTTAACAAGATAGCCTAAATCTTTAATCGCTTCAATTTTTTCTTTTAAATCCGGCATTAAAGTTGGTTCTCCACCGGATATCACTACCGCATCTAAAATACCTTGTCTTTTTCTTAAGAAAGCAAGTATTTCACTAAAGGGGATAGATTGATTATCAATACCAGGAATCACAAGGGGACCATTATGACAAAATGGACAGGCAAAATTACAGCCACGTGTAAATAAAACACAGGCGATATGCCTATCAAAATCTACTAACGATAATTTGTCTAATCCTGCAAATTCCATATTTTAATTGTAGTAATAAAAAATCCCTTTAACAAGGGATTTCTAGACCTTTTTCCAAATCATCTATTAATGCAAGCAGTGATTTTTTTAGCAAAGGAAGATCTTCTTTTGAAGTCTTATAGACTATTTCTTCGTTTACATGGTCATAATCATGGACGAGGAGATTTCTCATATCTCTTGCGTTTTTCCAAGGAATATTGGGATATGCTTTGCCGATTTTCTTTTCAATATTATTCATTGTTTCTCCAATTTGGGATAGTGAAAAACACGACGCCCGGATAATCACACTTGATTTCTTAAAGTCTTCAAAACCAATCTCTGCTAAATCATTTGACACTTCATCAATCATAAAAATTATTTTTTTCAATCGATGTATTTATTAATAGTTCTTTTTCAATAAATTTTGATTGCATCTGTTAAAACCCTCTTTAATAAATATTCGTCGTTCATTAATTGCTTGTGCGTAAGTAAATCTACTTCTTTATTTAATGCCTCTTTAATCTCGGCCCCTATTCCAAAATATTTCATACCCATTGGCTCATTAAGCACCAACAATATATCAATATCGCTTTTTCCTGTTGCTTCCCCTCTTGCGTAGCTACCAAATAAATATGCAGCGGCTACTTCTGGATAATTCTTCAGCACTCGTCTCACCACTGTTTTTATAGTGGTTAAAGGTATGATGCGATTACGACCACTAGATATTTCTTCAACTAACGCATCAAGAATCCTATACGTTTCATTATCTATTTCATTTTCCTCATATGTCTGGTAAGTGCGTCTTGAAACACCCGCCAATTTGGCGACATGTTCTTGTGTTAAACCTAATTCTTTTCTTTTTTTAGCGAGATTGTTCATACCATAATTATATATGCGCAATTATTTTTGCGCAACATCTAATAATAAAAAGCGGTACCCGGAGATACCGCAATCTAATTAATAAATTAATTAAGCAGCTTTGCCGTAGGAACCGAATTCTTTTAAGAGTTCTTCGACTTTGGCTTTGATGGCTTCACATCCAGGTTTTAATAATTTACGTGGATCGAATCCTTTGCCCTTTAAGTCTTGGTCTTTGCCAGCTTCGAAGTATTCTCTTTCACCTTTAGCAAACGCGAGTTGGAGATCTGTATTGATGTTAACTTTGCTAACACCTCTTTCAATTGCGCTTCTCACCATTGGGAATGGAATACCAGTACCACCGTGTAAGACGAGTGGTTTGCCGTTAGTGGCTTCTTGGATCTCTGCTAATCTTTGGAGATCTAAGCCTTGCCAATCAGCTGGATATAAACCGTGGATGTTACCGATACCAGCAGCTAAGAAGTCAACACCTAATTCAGCGATAGTCTTGCATTCTTTTGGATCAGCTTTTTCACCAGCGGAAGTAACGCCGTCTTCAGAACCACCGATACCACCAACTTCACATTCAACAGAGATGCCTTTGGAATGCGCTAAAGCGATGATTTCTTTGGATTTTTCTAAGTTTTCTTCAAATGGATAATGGGAACCATCGAACATGACGGATGTGTAACCAGCTTCAATCGCGGCTTTTGCACCTTCATAAGTACCATGGTCTAAGTGTAAGGCCACTGGGACAGTGATGCCTAAGAATTCAACGATATTCTTAACCATATTTGCGACTGTCTTAAAGCCACACATATATTTATTTGCTCCTTCACTCACTTCGAGAATGACTGGGGCTTTTGCTTTTTCACAAGCTTCTAGAATTGATTTAGTCCATTCTAAATTGTTGATGTTGAAAGCACAGATTGCATAATGTCCTGCGTGGGCATCATTAATCATTTTTGTTGCACTAACTAATGCCATAAATTTACCTTCTTTCTTTTATATTATACTCATCTAATGAGTTATAACCTAGTAAAAATTAACTGCGAGATGCGGATACATAAATATTGATATATCCGTTATCGATAATACTCGCTCCGACCGCGGAAACACCGACATCGATATTTAAGCCACTCGCTTTTAATAACTTGATTTGTTCGTTGTTATTAATCGCATCGATAAAGTTGATGAGGAAGCTCTTCTTATTCGCGTCATATGAGAACCAACCACTACTAGTAGATGAACTAGCGAACAAGGAAGTTAATGAATCAAATAATGTCGCAGGTATCTTATAACTACCAAAATAAGCGTTGTTTTGATCGAGTTTGAAATATAACTTTCCATTTCCCGCGCTTTGAATGATGGAAGAGACAATTAAAGAAGTCTCATATCCATTCATATTAAGGCCGAGAATAAAGTAGATATTATTATTAATAATATTCATATACATATTATCGATAGTCACAAAAGCGATTTTATAACTACCATCCGCTTGTTGATAGTACATGGTTTTGCCATACCCGATGAAACTATTAGTCTTAAGAACATCATGAAGATCAAATTCATCAACTCTCGCATCGACGACATCACCACCATCGCTGGCAATTAATTCCGTGCATCTCGTAGGAGTTAAGGCATTACTCACCTGTGCAGAAACCACATCTTCAATCTTATTCACTTCTGATAATTTTCTACCCTTTAAAGCGAACTTTGTCTCTCTTTCACTAGAATATTCAGCAACCGATTTACCTAAGATAGAAGGTAGTGAGGAAGTGTTATTAATCAAATCTTTTTCCTCTGAAGTTAATAGGCTAGATCCAAAAGATAAATATTTGCTAAATATATCAACATTGTTTTCATTTACTACCCCACTATTAATAAGGGTTGGCAAATATTGATTGATTTCTTTCTTCATCTCAAAATCGATAACGTAGTCGTTGTTGCTACAATAATTAGCGTTATCGTGGAATTCCTGTAAGGATAATAGACCACTGATCTTTTTATCTTCATAGAAACTAAAGCTAAATTTACGGTCAGAGAACATCTGCAAGATAAAGTCTTGGAAGAAAGAAGATTCTCCACTCTTAATCATTCTTGCCATATCGCTGACAAAATTATCATGTGGATAGAAGATATATCTCTTTCCATCTACCGGAGTCACTAGATGTGATTCAAGAGTAAATGACATGCTCTTAGATAATTCTTGCTCTAATTTTTTATCATCAATAAAGTTACCAAGATTGCCTAATAATAGATTCTGTAAACCACCGAGTCGACCAACTTTTAGATTCTTTAATTCAAACATCAATCCTTTAGGATTATCGCTGATATTTAAAGAAGTAACGATGAATAAACGAGTCTTAAAAAAGCCATAAGCGTTGAGTTCGACTGTAAAGGTATAATCCTCTTTACCGATATCTAAAAATGCTTGGGGCATAATAGACTTTGTATTGTTATCTAAAACGCTTAATAAATTGTCATATAAAGATTGATTGATATCCTTTTCAGAAATCGATAAAGATAGGGAATTATTCTTGCTCGCATCATCAGCATGGTCAAATAAGTCCACTACCAAATTATTTGTTAGCGGTTTCTTCTCTCCTGTCGTACTAATTCCTAATTCTTCGCTTGTTGTATGCGCTGGGTCAAAGAAGAAAGCAAAAGATAAGCCGATTGGTAATATAACAATCACAAATACGAGGATTAAAACAATCCATAAAACGACATGATGTTTTTTCTTTTTAATTGGAGCTTGTGTAGCGGTATTTTCCATAACAAATTTATTATATTATAAAGAGGAAAAGGAATTAAGAAAAAGTAAATACTTTTTTTGCTCATATTCTAATAAATATGACAAAACCATAAAATAAGTGTATTATTTTCTTATGAAGAAAATTTTCCTTGTATCACTTTTATTATCAACATTATCGTTAACTAGTTGCACATATATTCACTTTCTTTCTTCTAGTTCTAGTTCAATAGAACCATCAACATCGAGGAAACCATCCGCGATTGTTGATTCTACTTATGAGAATCTTGTGAAGAATACTGTCTATTATGAAAGCGCGATTCCCACTAGTACAAAAGAGAATAAATATCTCGTTTTGCCAGTTTGGTTTACCGATTCTGAAAATCTCGTTAAATCCGGAGAAACCCAAGACTCAATATTAGCTAAACTCAATACATCATTTAAAGGCAGTCAAGAAGAGACTGGATGGAATTCGGTTAAAACATATTACGAAACTCTTTCTAAAGGAAAGAAAACCTTTGATATCACTGTTGCTAATTGGTACGAATGTGGACGTCATTCCAGTGAAGTAGCGGGCGACCAAAACGATGACGATATCGCTAACAATACTGAAAGTATTATTTCTTATGCGATCGATAACTATTTCAATACCAACCCTGAAGAAGACCGTAAAGCTTATGACTCTGATGGCGATGGTTATTTAGATGCGGTCGCTGTAGTATATGCGATTCAGAATTATAAAAGCGAATTTGATTTCCCTCGCTATTACCACGAGAGATCAAGCACTTCCTATACCAATTTATGGGCCTATGTCTATTGGTTCCAAGATCCAGCCCGCCAAAATGTCAATTATCCAGGAGTGAACGCTTATTTATGGGCAAGCTATGATTTTTCTAATGTCAGCAAGAAGAACTCTTCTGACTATCCAGTAAAAGTTGACGCTCATGCCTATATCCATGAAACCGGTCACTTATTTGGACTTGATGACTATTATGATACGACAGGAAGCGATCGTCCCGCTGGAAGCTTCTCGATGCAGGACTTCAACGTCGGTAGCCATGATCCGTTTTCCGTCATCTCTTTAGGATGGGGCGATATCTATGTGCCAACCGAGAACGAAACGATTACCTTAAAGCCATTCCAAAGTTCCAATCAAGTCATCCTCTTATCTAATAAATACGAAAACTCCATCTTTGATGAATATCTCTTACTCGAATTATATACACCAGATGGATTAAATGAATTAGATAGTAGTTATTCCTATGAAGGGCATTATCCTCAAGGACCAAAAGCAAGCGGCATTCGTTTGTGGCATGTCGATGCTAGACTTGCCTATAAACTTGGAAGAGGCTATGACTATAATTACAGCGTCTCTCAAATCACTAATAAGATTGATACTCAATATTATTACAACGTTTTATGCCGTAACAATACTTATGTATCAGGCCAAGCTGATGATTATTTCTCACCATTAAAGAATTATTATAATTTCCGTTATTATCGCCTATTAGATTTAATTCGCGCGGGCGACTATTTAGATCTCAGAGATAAATCAGTGCTAGACAGTATCGATTTATTCAAAGCCGGTGATCGTTTTGATATGTCAATATATAGCCACTCTTTCGTAGAAAGAGGCAAGCTCAATTCTGGAAAAGCATTAGGCTGGTCATTCGTCGTTGATGCGATCAATGATGAAGGCGCCACTATTACCGTTAAAAAATCATGAGTGTACAAAGATGGATAAATAAATATCTTCCTTCTGATTTATCAGGAGAATCTTTCGTTATCACTGGGGCTAATTCTGGCATCGGATTTGAGCTTGCAAAAATCGTTGCTAAGCTTAACGGCACTCTCTATTTAGCAGTGAGAAATAAACAAAGAGGCGAAAACGCTAAGAAGGAATTATTAGAGATAAATCCAAAAGCAAATATCACATTATTAGAGCTCGATCTCTCTGATTTTAATTCCATCGATAGATTTGCCGATTATATTATTAAAAATAATATCGATATCGATTATTTATATAATAATGCCGGGGTATATCGTCTCCCCTATTCTTTAACTAAAGAAGGGATCGAAATACAAACTGGCACTAATTATATCGGTACACTGTTATTGATGAATAACCTCATTGATTATTTAAGAAAACTGCCACATCAAGTCAAGGTAGGTTTCGTCAACAGTGTCACCACATATTATTACAAATTAGATTTCGACCATTTCTTCCCTAGCCCAAAAGATAAACCGATTCATACATACGCCAATAGCAAGACGATGACGACACATATGTTTTATTATTTCTATAAGAAATACGAAAACACAAATGTCAACTTCTATCTCGCTCATCCGGGTTCCACATACACTCCCCTTATCGCTAAAGGATATAAAAATCATGCTATCAAGCTACTAGGTAGAAAATTTATGAAGATATTCTTCCACCTTCCACCGAAAGCATGTCTTGTCTATGCCAACATGATTAGAAATATCCCTAATGGTTCATATACAGGCCCTAGAGGTCCTCTTCAAATGTCAGGATATCCAAAAATTTATAAAATAAAACCTAAACAAATTAAAAATTATAAAAAGACTATTGAGATAGGTATAGAGACTATTGACGAACGCCGTCGATAAAATCGTAAATCGCCTTTAAAACAACAGGGTCTTGTTCTAACAATAAATCGTAATTAACTTCGGGAAAATCTTTGACTTTTCCTTTTTTTAATAAATCGTTTAATTCACGGTAATAATTCTGTGCGGCGACTGTCATCTCTGGTTGATGATAACGATCTTTAACAACATAATATGAGATATTATTTTTACCTTCTAATTTCTTTTTCATCTTCAAGAAATTCTTCTTAAAATCAACTGTGTCATCCTTATCGCCACTCATGAGAAGAACAGGAATATTACTACTTTGTAATAACTTGATAGAGTTTGCGTTGCCGTATTTACCAAAATAATGCTTTTGAGCCCCTTTTAAAAATGGGACCATAATCTTTAATGGCGGTACGAAATTAGTGAGTATATCGCTGACGCTGATAAAAGCGGACATCGCCACTATTTTATCAACCTTATAACGGAGACCATTGATCGCGGTAAAACCACCCCATGAATGACCAACAACTATTCTTTTTTGTCCTTTTTGATCTTCGTCGTTTTCAAACCATTTAAAGAAGTTTTCTTGATCGATGAGGGAAGAAGAAAAATTCCACCATCCACTACCTTCTGATTCGCCACAACAGGCATTATCATAAGCATAAATCATATAACCTTGAAGGGCTAAATTATGAATGAATGTTTCATAAGCGGTATGGCCTGCACCAAGACCATGATGAAGAATGATTACTGCTTTGATATTTTTCTTATCGATATAATATTTATATCCCTTTAGGAGATTGCCATTTGAATCAAAGGAAAATTTCTCTCCTTTCATATCTGGATAATCTTCTAAAGTAAATAGTTTTAAGTATGGACTTCCTTCTTGACGAGAAGGCATAATTTTCTGGAATATTTTCTTTTCTAAAACATAGCACATGATGTTATTTTACATCATTTAGTGATTTTCGTAACAATTAACTTTATAATTATTGCAGTATGAATAAGAAAAAAGTTGTGATTATTGGCGCGGGTCCTGCGGGTTTAGCAGCCGCTTATGAACTCAATAAGACACATCAATACGACATCACTATTCTCGAAGCAGAAGATGTTGTCGGGGGGATTTCACGCACCGTCAATTATAAAAACAACCGCATGGATTTAGGTGGCCACCGCTTCTTCTCTAAAAACGATAGAGTGAATCATTTATGGCATGAAATCATGTCTGGTCAAAGCGCCCCTGCTCTAGACGATAAATTATTAGAACGCAAAATCGATCTCGATAAAGATGGTTTAGATCCAGAAACTAATGATAATGTCATTCTCAAAAGACACCGCATATCACGAATCTATTTCTTAAAGAAATTCTTTGATTATCCAATCTCTATGAAACCAAGGACCTTTATCAATATGGGTTTTTCTCGCACGATGAAAGCGGGATTTGGTTATATGTATTCTTCCATTCATAAAAGAAAAGAGGAATCATTAGAAGATTTCTATATCAATCGCTTTGGTAAACCCCTATATCAATTATTCTTTGAAAGCTATACGGAAAAATTATGGGGTGTTCATCCTTCAAAATTATCCGCGGATTGGGGAGCCCAAAGAGTTAAAGGTCTTTCCTTATGGAAAGCTTTCACTTCTGCCATCACTAAACCATTTAAAAAGAACAAAAATAAAGTCGAAACATCTTTAATCGAACAATTTGAATATCCTAAATATGGTCCAGGTCAGCTCTACACCTTAATGGCGGATAATTTACAAAAAGATGGAGTTAAAATATATTTCAATAACGAAGTTAATAAAATTGAATTAAAAGACCATAAGATTACTAAAGTAACCACTAAAGATAATAAAGAATATGAAGCTGATTATCTCATCTCTTCTATGCCAATTAAAGACTTATTCACATCACTAGATAAAGATAAAGTCAGCGAAGAGAGCTATCAAATCGCCACTACTTTACCATATCGTGATTTTATTACAGTGGGTCTACTCCTTGATAAACTCGCGATTAAAAATAAAACCAAGATTAAAACTTTAAACGACCTCGTTCCCGATACTTGGATTTATATCCAAGAAAGAGATGTGAAGATGGGACGAATTCAATTGTTCAATAACTGGTCACCTTATATGGTGAATGACCCACTTCATACAGTCTGGATTGGATTAGAATATTTCGCTTCTGAAGGCGATGAATTATGGGAAAAAGACGATCAATCATTCATCGATATGGCTGTTAGTGAACTGATTAAGATGGGTATCATTTCAAGTAAAGATAATGTTTTAGATGCCCACCGCTTAAAAGTGAAAAAAGCTTATCCAGCCTATTTTGGTAGTTATGACCATTTCGATAAAGTGAGAGAAGAACTCGATAAAATCGATAATCTATATTGCATCGGTCGTAACGGCCAACACCGTTACAACAATATGGATCATTCGATGCTCACTGGCATGATTGCTGCTGACTATATCGCTAACAATAATAAAGATAAAACTGCATTATGGAATGTCAATGCGGAAAAGGAATATCACGAGTCTAAATAATAACCTACTTATTCTTCAATAGTAATAGATTCAATCACTACATCTTTTAATGGTTTATCGCGGAAATTTGTTTTTGATGCGGCGATTTTATCCACCACTTCAATACCTTCAACAACGTGACCAAATGCTGCATATTGTCCGTCGAGATGAGGAGCGTCTTGATGCATGATGAAGAATTGACTACCCGCAGAATCTGGATGCATCGCTCTCGCCATAGAGATCACCCCACGCGTATGCTTGATAGGGTTATTAACTCCATTAGAAGAGAATTCACCTTTAATGGTATATCCAGGTCCACCAGTTCCTGTTCCAAGTGGACATCCGCCTTGGATCATAAAACCTTTGATAACGCGATGAAATATTAAGCCATTATAAAAGCCTTTCTTCGCGAGCTTAACAAAGTTCTCTACTGTGATAGGCGCTGCTTTTTCATCTAATTCTAGCTTGATATTGCCGATATTTTTTACTTTAATTAATGCAAACATCCTTTATTCTCCTTATAAATTATAAATCTAATATTCAACCAACATTTAATGTTGTATAATTATAATAACAAGTTTTATACAAGAGGTCAGTCTTTTATGGAAATAATGAAAACAGAAAAAGGTTATTTAACCATTCTTACAGGAAAAACTGATATGGGCAAAAGCACCATTACAGTTTACGATTACAGCGAATTATTAAAAATCGGAAAGAAGGTCATCTTCTTCTCCTATGAATATCCTCAATCAATCATCTATAACAAACTCATTTCTCACTTTAAAACCAACTGGTCACAACTACTCAATTTAAACATCATTGATGCAAACGGATTAAATCTTTCTTCTCTTGTTAATATCGTGAGAAACAAAAAGGGCAATGTCGACGCTATTTACATCGATTATCTTGACCTACTTAAGAATAGTACTTATCCAAATGAAGATGAGAAGAGTCCTCATGATTTAGAGCATATTCAAGACATCATTCGCGAGCTCGCCGCACTCGCTAAAGAACTCGATATCCCAGTCGTTCTTCTCTCGCAAACAGGTAGTTCCACCAACTTTGAAAAATCCGTGGAAAGACTTAATGCTTTCTGTGAAAAGGTTCCTGATAATAACGTCATCAAGATGTTCATTGGCAAAGGCAACATCATCGATGAAAGAATCGATTACAGCGATATCGTTCACCTCATCCTTGTCGATGGATATAACCTCAAACATTATTCTTCCATCAACATTAAAGAAATCTATAACGACTAGTTATATATCCTCCTTCTAAAAAGCTTCCTTCTCCTGGAAGCTTTTTCATTTGATGATGTCTATTATTTCTAATAAATCTTTGATGATGTGAGTTTCTTTCCCTGTGGGAGTTGCCACATTATTATCGGGTAAATATAAGATGCTTTTAATATGCGCGTTATTCGCGGCGATCATATCGATATTCCTATCTCCCACATAATAAGTATTATTTGGATCCTGATGATATTTCTTTAATAAATATAATAATGCCTCAGGTTCTGGTTTTCTTTTATATCCGCTTAAGGAAGTGATGATCTCCACGAAATAATCATGAATACCTGTATTCTTTAGCACTTCTTCAGTTGATACCCCACGGTGAGTGAAAACATAATTATCAATTCCTAACTCTTTAAGCTTATTTAATAACTCTTTCGCATGAGGCATTAATTTAATATATTTATTATTCTTTCGTGTCACTTCACTGCAACGATCTTTCATTTCAATGAAAGAAACACCGCTACTTTCCGATAATTCTTCTAAATAATGATTAACGGAATAATCGATGATCTGTTTTTTTATCTTCTTTTCATCATAAGGAAAATGATAATCCTGACATACGGCATATAAGCCGCTTAAAATCACTTCATAAGAATCTAGAAGCGTACCGTCAAGATCCCATATCAAAACTGGTTTATGATGATTAGATTTATTCATGAAATTACTTAATACTATTAATGACTTTAATCATTTCATCCATATTGTAGAAAAGATTATATTTCAAACCGCCGTCGACACCGACGCCATCTTCCACGCCTTTATAAGTTTTCTTCGCTTCATCTAATAAGATGAGGTGTTCATTAGATGAATGGACAAAACCCATCGCGTTAGAGAGATAATTCTGTCCGACAACGCATTCGCCACCACCGGATCTCGCACCGAAGACTTTTGCTCCGCAGTAGTTCTGTGCGAGAATTGGGAAAGCGTTACCACATGAGAATGATTTTGGAGAAGTGAGAATATAGAATTTGAAAGTATTGCCATAGCAATCGTTATCATCAAATTTACCATCATTATTTGTATCGACGCTATAAACGCTTTTAATCACAGAATTATTTAAACCATTTAAGAGATATGTGGTGCCTTGGTTGTTTTTAGAAATAAGGGCGAGCAATCTACCCATTGTATTGACATAACCACCACCGTTAAGGGAATCATCGATGATGACATTCTCGACTCCACCATGGTTCTTGATCTCTTTAAGTTTCTCAACAAAATAGAAATAGGAATCGTGTTTGGCGAGTTGATCATCGCTTTTTGGAGTGCCATCATCTTTAAAGGCTTTATCATAAGCATCAAAACTATCAAAACCAAAATACGCAGTCTTACCGTCACTAGAATAGATAAGAGCGTTATTGATACCATCTTCAAAGCCGTTGGCTTTTAAGAACTTCTCTCTTTGATCGGTTAAAGCACTGCCAAGCGAATTACGTTCATTTGTCAAAGTAGAACTAGAAGCACCTGTTACCTCCGCGTTACCATTAGATTCGACCCACGGGTTGTCACCAAGAATAACTCTTCCAGTATGCGAATCGCTGAGCATGAAATATGTCTCCGCATAAGCTGCGCCTCTCACCGCTGAATTTTCATCGATATATTTATCATATAAACCATATAGTTTATAGTAATCGAGCATTGAAGTTACACCCCAAGTCTTCGCTAAACCATAATAGTTATTCATGATTAAAGTTAATTCAGAACGATGATATTTACGGAGATAAAGTGGCATAAGAGGTCTACCCGCGCTATCTTTTTCTTTAATCTTATCTGTGATAAAATCACTCATCTGATCAAAAATAGTATAGACTTTCTCACCTTCGGTGATGTTTGCTTTAGAAATATCATCAATCTCGTTAAATTCATATAAATACGTGTAATTAAAGAAGAAATCATGCCCCGTTAATTCATGATAAAAAGTATGCATCATGCTAAATGGGAAATAATATTTATCGTTTTCTTTAATCACTTCAAATTCTGTATCGGCATAGGAAACAAGCGGTTCTTTTTTGCTTGGTAATTCGATAACTGAATTGACCACTCTGCTACGAATATTAAATGAATATTTGCTGTAATCTTTTCTACCTTCAATAAATCCTTCGACATCACCAGAATAAGTAAACGTTTTGTTCTTAGTATCGATTATAGAAGTAAAAACAGTCGCGTTATTGTTGATAACTTTCCAAATGTTCTTTTCCCCTTCAATAGTGACGATATTTTTAGTCGCATTCTTATCTTTATAAAAACGTCCATATAAATCTGATAAGTCATCTAAAGTGATATAAGGAACGAAATATTGCCCTTTGATAAAACTAAAAGAGATATCTCCTAATTTGTATTTATCTTCAGATAAATCAGGATCGAGGTATGAATTGTCTCTATTAAACAAGCGATATACTTTAATTGTCTTTTCTTCTAATCTCTTTTCTGGGGCAGTAGAAGAAGATTCACTACTAGGGGTCACGCTTGAAGAAGGTTCTTCACTGCTCAGAGCAGAAGTAGAAGGTTCTATGCTAGAACTAGTAGAACTTGAGCTAGTAGGACTAACAACCGCACAAGCAGAGATGACTAGTAAACTAGATACCGCTAGTAAAATTAATCTTTTGCTTTTCATATACCGACCTCCGATACTTTTTTATATCATAAAATATATTATTTTTACATAAAATATCTACTTTATGACACTAAAAAGAACCTGAACTTGTCAATCCCTATTATTCAATTCCGTCAACCATATCGAGGTCGTATCGCTTACCTAATGAACCATTCTTACCGCTTCTTTTCACTTCATACAATAATTCATCGGCAAATTTTAACATCGAACGAATATCAATCGCATTCGTAACCACCCCATAGGTATAACCCATGGAAAGCTGAACCCCGCGATTATCTTCATTGACCGAAATGGTCTTCACGAGATTTTGCAGTTGTTCGATCTTATTCTTGAATTCGCTTAATGGTAAATCATTTTTAATGACGACGAATTCATCTCCTCCAAAACGATAAACATTATCATTTGAGAAGACTTCTCTAGCAATCTTGCTAACCTCAGAAAGAATTTTATCTCCAACATTATGACCATATTGGTCATTGATTTTTTTGAATTCATCGATATCAAAGATCATAAGCTGGATTTCTGTTCCGACATAAGAGTTGAAATCTTTTCTTAAACCTAGACGGTTTTTCGCATTTGTTAAGGCATCGCTTTGAGAAAGTTCCGCTAATTCTTCATTATTCTTTTTTAAATCGATATTCGCATTGATAATCTTTTTTGCATCTCGACGATATAAATAGTTCAATAAACCGACAAAAGCGTAACACAAAATAGAGGTGATAATCGTCACTATCACTTTTTGTGAATTGATATCGGTGAATGAAACGAAATCATGATTGGTCGAGAAGAAATAGAATGAATAAAGATTTATGCCTAATAAAGTAAATACTCCAGGAATAAAGCCAAAAATCGTCGTCAAAACAATCATTCCTGTAAATAAAATCAAATTAGGATTAGGGATTTTCACAAAATAGACTAATAAAATTAGTCCGACCATAATAACGATAGATATAATGGACTCTACGAGTTCCCTAATATAAACGTTTTTAATTTTAAAGATGTTAAATAATGAAAAATTCACGTTATATAATATATAACATTTTTTATCGTTTGTTCACAATTTTTCTTATATTAAGAAAAAAAGGAGACAGCTAATCTCCTTTCTTGAAATGACTTTATTATTTATTGATATCGACTTCCGGACCATCGTTATTAATATCAATCTCGTTACCCACTTCTTCTTGGGCTTGATTGTTATTATTAACATGCTCATTATTAACATCTTGTAATAGGGCATCTCTAAAATCTTGTTGAGCTTGATTAACAGGGTCACCACCAGCGAAGCGATATTCTAAACTAGTTTCAAAATTATTAGTGTTCAACTGTTCAATTCTTTCATCGTAATATTCCTTAGGAATTAAACCTTGGTTATATTCTTTAGAAAGTTGATCTTTCAAGTTATTGACTTCATTTTGACGGACGCGCTTATAATCCTGAGCTTCATTTTGTAATCTTTGATCTTTGTTTTTAATGCCAAGAGCTTGTTTACTGTTCATCGTTTGGGTGAGGTTATCCATGCTCTTATTGAATAATTCATCGCGTTCAAAGATTTCTTTGTTGACGAGGATTTTACCACTATTAGGGTCTAAAACTACTTTCGCGTAGTTCGCGTATTTGCCGCGTCGATAAGTCCCATTGATTTCATCAGCTTTTTTACACTCTGCATTATAGACATCTTTAGCTTGGTTGAGTTCACCATTGATGGTGTTAACCGTCTTGATATAACCATCAATCTCGTCAACTAAATTAACACGAGCTAAATCCTTGCCAGTTAAGTGTTGAATCAATCCGCCATTTTCATCAAGAACGCCATCTCTATGTTTTTCTTGACGGTAAATATCGACATATCTTTTTAAGTTTGCAAGTTTAGCAATCTTTTCATCTTCACTTGCCGCCTTATGATAATCTTCTAAGCCACTAAGAATATTTTTGTATCTCGTCGATGTGCCCATAATTGGTTTATTACTCTTAGCGCGTCTAAGGAGATCACCACTTTCATTAAGCTTCGCTTTTAAGGCATTCTCAGAAATGACGATGTTTTTCTTGAGTTTGGTATTGATCTGCGCTGGTTTAGCCAAATTTTCAGCGAGCATTTGAACTTTATTAAAAATATTAGTTGAATTTTGCGCTAATTTAGCAAATGGAACTTTTTCCCACTGATCCTTTGGAACGATGACGATATATGGCTTTTCGTTATCCGCAGTCGTTTTAATATCATCTTCTTTCTCATAAAGTTTTCCTGTTTTAATCGCTTCTTGTAATTGTTTTGTTCTATTCCAAGCAGCATCGATTTCTTCACTTTTTAAGCCATAACCGATTAATGTCGCTTTTAATGGTCCTTCTTCAAGCGCCATAACGCTTACCGCTGTTTCTTCATCGATAACCCTTAAATGGTTTAAACCTTGCCATTGATTAAGCGTTCCATCCATGTTGACATCCTCTTTAAAGAAGGAGGAATCATTATCGATACCTTGTACGCCGATAAGTTTCTTTGTTTCTGGATCGAAGTTATAGAACATATTTCCCTCATGACGGTCAACATTGCCACAGATGTAATCCAAGATTTGAAGATTCGCCATCGACTGTTTTCCTGTAGGGGTGTCATAGTTTTCTATGCTCATCTCACGCATCTCATCTTTAATCGCTAAATTATCTGGGTCTTTGCCTTTGGCAAATTCCATAAATGTTCCTTCGATTAAGACTTTTTGACCGTTGATTTCTCTTTCAATGGTGATTGGTCGAGCCTTAGCAAGAGAATCATCTTTATCTAATAGGTGAGCAATACCGCTCATCGCACTATTTCTTTTATCGATATTATCTCCATCGGCTAATTGTAAAGTTTCAGTATTGATGAAACGGGAAACATTAAGTGGTTCTAGTTTTTTGACTAATTCACTATAAGAAGCAGTAAAATCTGATTCTCCATGATATTTTTGGAATAATTCCATCGAATCTTCTGGAACATAATTTTGTTCTAAGAATGCATCTAAAGCGTCTGGAAAGAAATTCCCATTTTCAATGAAATCACCAAGGGGAATTCTCATAGTCGCTTCAAAGCCGGCGGGATTATTTAACGATCTAAAATAATCGGCATATTTTGGATATCTTTTCGCGATATCTTCGATGACATTACTATAATCTTGGTTAGGGGTATAGTTAGATGTTGGGGTGAAAACACCGTCGACTTTCTCTCCATCGAAATTAAGTGTTAATTTAGTTCTAGAACTTAAATTACCGCCCACTTGTTTCATCTCATCATTAGTGACTGGGATTGGTTTAGAACGGAAATTTTCCATCGCTTCTTCTAAACTGATGTCTTTAGTGATATCAATATTTTGATATTCCACGAAAGCTGGGGTTAAAAAATCATTATTGATATCATCCGCTAAACGACGACGTATGCTCGCGAGAGGATCGTTTTCATCTAACGGAAGATCTTTAAACTTGTTATAGCCTTCTATTGATTTAGCAAATAAATGTTCAATTTCTTTATAATCCTTTTCGGAATTTAGCACTTTAAAAGTACCTTCTTTAGTGAGAGTGGTATATTCGTCCAAACGATTCACTAATTCACGTAAATTGTCTGAGAATTCTTTCCATTCAGGTGCAGAACTTTGTTTTAAGGTATTAACTAGTGTTTTAATAATCCCTTGATAATAACCGTATTTCATAATATGACCTCCTATGTCCTACGCATTTATTATAAATAAGTGAATGCCACAAATGTGCAACATTATTAAAAATCCCCGATTTGTATCAGAGATTGTATACGATTCGAAATGGTTTTACTGCTGAATAGTAGGATTATCAACATGTCCCACAAATATTGGAGTACCATTGATATCTCTAATGATATAGATGAAAGGTTGATTGAGTTTCACATCAAGAGTTTCATTCCTCATTGGGGCTGCAGCTCCACCAGCACCAAACGAGGCCATAGTAACACTTTTAACGATTGAACCATCTTCATTGAACTCCACTTCGTTCTTCTGTTTAATCTTTTGGATATAGATGTTATAGTCATCAAGCTTTTCATCATCAAAAGCGTTTTTGAAGGAATCAATGTTTGGATTATAGATATCTCTGAAGCCTAAATTATCTAAACATTTTTGAAAATCGACATCTGATTTTGTCGTAAATTTTGGAGTCGATAAATGAACCATAATATAACCATATTCTTCATTCTTGACAATATTCTCTTCTTTTTCTTCAAAGATATTCACATCTTTAGTGAGATCAAAAATATTATCTTCAACTTTTTTAGGAACTAAATATGTGATCGAGGCTCTGCTCGAAGAATAATAGTCTTTCACTGAAATATAGGAACCGTAATCATAATAAAACTGGCTTAAATATGAATGGTTCATATATGTAGCTTTAACTGTTTTATCGCTAGAGAGGTAGAAATCGTCTTTGATATTATTTTCAGATAGATATTTGCTCGCCCACGCATTTTTGAAGTATAGTGTTGAGAACAAATATAATTGGGTTTCATCGTTAATTTCTAAGAATTTATCATCAATAAATCCATTAGAATTGACGGCTTGATTCACCCATTCCACCATCTTATTTGCTTCGGATTCAAAGTTAATCTGATAAGCTTCACAATATAGTTTAGTTAAACTATTTACAAATTCTTGGTTATAGTTGAATTCATTATTGAAGAACGCAGAATTTTTAAGTTGAATCGTTGATTCATCACTAGCAAAGGAATTGGCTTTCATGACTTTGTCATAGAAGGCAACCCTACTACTCTCATTGAGCCCTAAAAGGGCGTTGAATTTCTCTTTCAATTCTTCTCTACTAGTTGCATTAGTCATCTCATTTATCACTGAATATAATCCCACAACAGAATAAGACATATTGTCCTTTTTAGAAGTATCCACTAATGAATGATATGTGAGATTTGAAAAATTGTTGTAGGCCTCTTTTTCTTCTTCCGTTATTCTAATCGGATATGGTCCACTACCATCAGGGTAAGAAACAGTATTTAATTTCTTGAATGTATTTGATTCCGCAATTCTAATTTCATTTAATGAGTATCGTCTGTTATACGATTTAACGCTTTCTTTTGTTCTTAATGAAGATATAAAGAATGCCCCTGCTGGAACCGCAATGATGATGAATATAATAGAAAAAGTGATGACTAAACGCATTTTCACGGGATGGATTTTATGCTTAACTTTCTTAGTATTAGCTTCAAGCTGAGTTAAATCAAAATTTAGTTCAACATTAGAAGAAGCTTCAAAATCTTTTTTAAATTGTTCTTTTAATTCATCCATCGTTATTTACCTCCATAGTAATCACGAAGTTTCTTAATTCCGCGTTGATACTTTGAGGAAACTTTTGCGGTAGTATAACCATAAGACTTTGCAATTTCTCTAAAAGAGAATTCATAAATGAGATGAAATACTAAGAATTTGTATTCCTCTTCATCCAAGACGTCTTTAAATTTCTCTAGATAGATTGAAACGCTATCTTCATCATTTTTCCCTTCGATATCGTCGAAATAAGAGAGATGGTTTTTGGTTTGGTTATAACGGTTGATTGATAGATTCTTTGCGGTGACGAGCAAAAAATATTTAAGCTTGCTTTCACTCATGAAATCCCTTCTTCTCTCATACATCTTGAGGAATGTCTCGTTAACGATATCTTTTGCTTCGTCTTCACTTTTTAATATGTCGAATGAAACATAATAGACAAGATAACGATATTTCTCAAAAACGAGATTAAAAGCTTTGTTCATCTCCTCTACAGAAGTTGAGCATAGTTTTTTTAGGACCGAATAACCAATTCTTTCCATCTCTATTAAATAAAACAATTTAACAAGGTGTTTTTGTCGTTTTTCTTATTTTATTAATCTATATCTTTAATAATATGACTTTTTAGCAACGTATACAAAAAGTACATCAATATCAAAAATAGATAATTATTAATAATATAAAAAAGATCTTTTGCTTTTAATTGTCGTTAATTTCTTTAATTAATAGTTTCTTAAAACCACTTGTAGGAAGAGGTTTTGATAAATAATAGCCTTGAACATAATCGATATGAAGGGATTTTAAAAAGTCATATTGTGCTTTATTTTCAACCCCTTCACAAACCACTTCAACTTTTAACGATTTAGCGATATCTCTAATTGCTTTAATGATTGATTTTGTTCCAAGTGATGAATCAAAATTCTTCATAAAAATCATGTCGATTTTCAAGACATCGAAAGGAATGACAGAAAGCATATTTAAAGTCGAATAACCGCTCCCGAAATCATCGATCTCGATTTTAAAACCGGCTTTTCTTACTTCATTAATGCGGGCGATTAATTGTCCACTATTTTTAGCATAAGCACTTTCAGTGATTTCAATATTTATTAGTTGGGGATCGATATCGTTTTCTTTTAAAGTATTATTCATCTTTTCAAGTAATAATGGGTCATAAAAATCAACACGTGAAAGATTGACAGATATGTTGGGGGTTTTATCTCCATATATCACTTTTAATTCTTTCAACAATATAGCAACTTGCTTAAAAACATATCTATCAAGTTCTTCAATGAGACCATTATTTTCAAATAGAGGAATAAAATCACCTGGACTAACAAAACCGAATCTAGGTGAATTCCATCTCACTAACGCTTCCGCGTGATCTAAAATTGGTTTTTCATTCTTAATGTTATATTTTGGTTGGAGATATATTTCAAATTCTTCATTCTTAATGGCTTCATCAAATTCGTTAATTAATTCTTGATTGTATAATTCTTGTTTATGTTGAATTTCATCATAAAACGCTACCGATTCTGTTTCGATATTTAAAATAGAAAGACATGTGTTCATCGCAATTTGAATTAAAGCGTTAATTGTTAATTTTTTATTGATATTTTGATAAACGCCAAGCTTTACTTTAGTTTTTAATTCTTTTAATTCATCAGTGATAATAATCTTACGTATTTGTTGAATAATCCAACTATAGTCTTTTTGAGAAGGAATAATTAAATAAAATAAATCCGCGTGACTTCTGGCTGCAAAACCACCATTTGATGCAGCAATATCTAATAAAGCGCTAGCCATCCCTTTTAATAACGCATAGCATCTTTCTCGAGGATATAGTTCAGAAAGAATGGAATAATTAGATAACCTTATGGCAATCATATCATATTCAATATCGTTATTTAGTAGTTCAGATGCATACAAAATGAAGAAATCGGTGTTTAATAGGCCTGTTACTTCATCCTCTCTAGTCTTCTTAATTATTAAGTTTTTGCGATGCAAAGAGATGACGTTTTCAATTCTTGCTTCAATCACTTTTTCAGATTCAAAAGGTTTAACAATGAAATGAGCGGCTCCTAATGACAAGCATTCAACTTCTAATTGTTTATGTCTAGTGACGATGATGATTGGAATATCTTTAATATCCGGATTATCTTTTTTTGATTGAAGGAATTTAATTCCTTTTTCTGAATTAGAAGCAATATCTAAAATGATAATAGAAATAATATTCTTATTTTTTAATAAAGTTTTATACCCTTTGTCGGTATCTATTTCATTGATGAAGGAATATGAAGAAGGATTAAGGGCGATTTTTAAAAAAGGCGAATCTTCTTTAGATTCGTCCACTACTAAGACTGTGTTTTTAATCTGTTTTTGAATTCTTTCGTCTAAATTATTCGCCATCTTTAATATTAATTATTAAATAATTTTTTTATGACGTCCACGATAAAAATGAATAACCACATTTCCATATATGTTTTTAGGATATTTAAGAAACCAAAATTCATTGTTAAATATAATTCCCTTCTTTTCTTTGCCGGTTTTCTTTTCCCGCAGGGAAGAAAAGAAAGAGAAATAAAGTTGTTTCAATAACACTTTTTTCTTGTTATTTCAGAATAAAATTATAAACATTATCCTAAAGGAGATATAAATTATAAGGCATTTATTTATCAATCAGGTGTTGCCAAATGGATCGCACAATCACAAGGTTTTTTTAGCTGCCGAAATTGAACATGTTTGTGTTTATAAACGGGAGATATAAAAAACCCGGAAACCAATGATTTCCAGGCAATTTTCCTTTGAAACGCCCCCTTTAACTTTGGGACTTTTCATAAGGCCTACTTTATTTTTTTATAGTTTACGCACTCGTTATCTCTACTAGTTTCTATATATCCAAGTTTTTTATAAAATGCATTAGTTCTTCTATTTGCTATTGGTGTATCTAAATAAAAACTATTGATTGTATTATCTAAAGATTCAATCGCGTTCATTATGGCAACGCCATATCCTTGATGGTGATATAAAGGATCTACAAATATTCTTCCAATATAAATACTATTATTATCTATAAATATAACTGCTCCACCTATAATCATGTTATCAACTTGAAAAGTATATAGGTGGCCATCTTTTTGCATATCAAGATGCCACTTTATATCATCATAGCCAGGTGGGCCATCTAGTTTATCTCCTCCCACCAAATAATCAGTATGAAAAGCGGCAATTGAAAGTTCGGTTAATATCTCAACTTCATTTTCACTTGCTTTTCTAAAAACATAATTGCCTTTATTCTTCATTTTTCATTTCGTATTTTACATTAATTATTTAATATGCGGAATATAACTATTATTCTTTTTATTTATAAAAAGGCTTTTGAGAGAAAATAAAAATCCCCGATTTGTATCGGGATTAATCGGTCCTATGAGACGAATAATAAATTAACGCTTATCTTTGTTTCTGATTTCTTTGATCCTACACTTAAATTCTTTTTTTAATTCTTCAAATCTTAAATCGCCATATTCTTTGAATTCTTTTAACTTTGAAGCGAGGTGGACCGAATAAGCAAAGTCCACTAATATCGCTCCAATGACCGCTCCAACAAAATATGTATAGATGAGGTTCTCGCTTATCCAAGAAATACCTTCCACCAAAATTGGATTTAATAGGAAATAATATAATGAGCCAGATACTAGCCAAATTAAAGAAAATGAAGGACAAATGATGCCCATGATATTTCCTTTACGATCTGAGTAATCCCATAATTTTATCTTGAGACCTTTTATAAATATGAGACCAGCGATAAATTCAATCAACGTCATTCCCACACCGATAATGCCAATGCGAGCGACAATATCCCACGCTTGGATGGTGATTCCTAATGGAATATTACTGACTCCATAAAGAACGATGACTCCAAAACCATAAATTGGTAAATATGGGCCAGTTAAAAAGCCAGGATTCATCCATTTCTTTTGTGAGACGAATCTGCGAAAGAAAAGTTCTATCACCCATCCTAATAATGAACCGATAACAAATAAAGTCGATATAATTACTAAATACTTCACCAACTTATTCTAGCAAAGATCGTCTGAATTTTTAAATTGTTAATGCAATCTAGACCATATAGATAACTGAATCACCAAACTTTGCTTTTATAAAAGTCGCGATGTTTTCTTGCGTTAAGGCCTTAAGCAAGACACGTATCTTTTCGTTATCTTCTTGGCCGTTTTTAACTATGATGACATTGGCCATCTTTTTAGCAATATAGAATCCTTATTTTCGGTGACAAGACATCTATCCACCACTCCAGCTGATAAAGCATAATTGCCATTAATGACCGCTAAAAAACAATCGCCTAACATATTGAGCAAAAAAAAGCACAAAAAAAGGCACTTTTGTGGTACAAAATGCCATTCTTGACTTACGAATTAATTATTAATCAAGTAATTTTTAATAAATATCTAAATGCATTGTATTTTCCATATATGTGTGGAAATTGCTCAAGACATCATTTATATGGTTATTGCAATCGGAAAGCATTTTCGATGTATCCAAATTAAGATTGTTTATCGTAGAACGAAATTGTGAAATGTTTGCTGTTGCCTTTGTTGCATCAATATTTGCAAAACCTGCTGAATATGTACCAGCATCGCTTACATGATATGAAACATTAGCAGTGCTGAATTCACCAAATTTAGCGGATATTTGAATAGAAGCATATGTCCCCAAACTAGATGGGAATTGTTCTAAATAATGCAATGAACCAGAATCCTCATAATATGTAAGAGATTTCGATTGTCCTATATCATTTCCAATTCTTATAGTCGTATACGTTCCAACTACATCTGCACTGTTTCTTGTTACATTGTAAGATACACTTTGTGCCAATTTATAGAAATCAAAAGTAGGGACAACGTCAATGTTTACTGAAGCCCCATTGTTTGACTTATCAGTAATTGAGAAAGCAATGCGCTTAGCTTCATTCCTTGTAAAAAAGACTTTTTGAGGCGATATTGCTAATTCAGAATTTCCATAATAATTATCAGCGCAGGTAAAAAAATCAGAAGCAACATACTCCATTCCCACATAATAAGATTTTCCTGTTACTAGTTCATAAGAAGGCGCAGTAGTATCAACAACATTAACAAATCTATGGAGTTCTTTTTTAAGTTCGCCTTCCTTTGTATATATGGAATACTTGATTTCATATCTACCAAGAATTGTGTTTATTACACCACCATTTACTATTAGTTCGTACTTATCTTTGGGATAGGTAACTCCCTTATCAACATATTCAGAATGAACTTCAATAGTTTCTTCTAGTTCGCCATTAATTTTAATTGTTTCTTGAGTCGTGGAACTACATCCTGCTAACAACATTGATGCAGAACATAAGGCGATTAATATTTTATTCATACGCATAACCTCACATAGTTTATGAAATCTGTACAATCAACCTTATCATTCGCTGTGATTGTATCAATGGAAGTATCTATTATTTAATTTTATCATCAAGACCATTGTTGGTCTATTATTAACTCTATTGTAAATCGGTTATTCCGTGATTATTTTTTCAATAAAATCTTTGTTGAACCAAAAACTTTGTTTTGTATAAGAAGTTATTCCCGTTGCTCTATCAGGAACTGGAAGGTCATAATGGTCCGCCTCGACTCTTGCATGTGGTCTAACATGGCAAACCCCATTTGAGTTTCTGGTCTCTTTTGGAAATTTATCTTTAACTTTTCCCTTAGCGTCAAAATAGAAAGCATCTCCACTTCTAACTAAGTTAGCACATGATTCATACATATCTTTAATTGTCCCATCCACCACTGAGTTAGGAGCATTCCAGAAAACGATTTTATCAAATGAAATGACTCCATCGATTTCTTTAAAGACAAATAGCATTAATTTCAAATCAACAAAATCTTCTCTTATCGATGATTCTTCCCATGAAGTATTAATGAGTTCTTCAAATTCAAATGCTTTAAATGGCATAGACTCTGTTGGCCTACCATTCTTATCTACAGTAATTGTTCTAAAGATAATACCCGCTACTTCCATTTCAGCGGTAGCTTTGCTATTACCAGAAATACCTAACATGCGTTGGCAAATCATGAAATTAAGTTGTTTTGCCTTTGAACTAATGCCAAATCTTCTACTTAATTGAGTTTGAGTCATACCATGATATACCGCCATCTTCTCTTTATAGATTTCTTCAAGAGGATTTTTCATCCATTCGTCTTCGGAAATCAATGATGAGTATGGAGCAATGTTATGAATCATGTTCCTATAAAGGTATGTCATATAGGAAGATTTAAATGAGTAAGCTCTCGGCTTTGCTTTGATATCACTACCGTATTGTTCGACTAATATTTTGCTATTGGCACCTTTGGTACAGGCGGCTAAGAATTCAGTATCAGATTCACTTATCTCGTGGGCTTTGCCACTAGCAATTTTCTTATGAATGATATTCCAGTCTCTTTCAATAACCTTATATTGGAGAGAATTTTCAAATTCCAATAAGTAATAATCTGTGATTTCAAATTGAGATGGATGAACACCCATTGAATATAAGTAAAACCAAATAAGTAATCTTCTATTCTTTTTATAAAATGAGCTTGTTTTAAATGTGGCTACTGCTTCCGACTTGTAATTAATCATGTTTAAGACAAGTCTTTCTTTAGAAGATAAGGAACCATCGTTGTTTCTTTTGATTGGAGTAACTTTTAGTTCGATTCCTGCATCGATGAAGTCTGGGCTATCATCACTATTGGCAGCATATTTAAAAATGTTTTCTTCTACGAAACCACCTAATCCACCTTTGTTTCTTCCGGTGTAACTTTCATCTAAACCGAAATCACCAAAAGTTTTATGCATTGCCTTTTTAGTAATTTCTAAAATCTCAGCTTCGCTTAAATGCCTATTTTTATCATCCATATCCTTTAGGATTATATCAAAACAAGCCTTAATTTTACAGCACGCATCTATATGCGCGTAAAAAATAAATTATCTAAAGAATTTATTGATCTTTACAAATTCTTCTTGATCGATTATTATCTTTAGTGTAGACTTATTGATATGAAAAAGACCGTAATCGAATTATTCGCTGGAGTCGGGGGGTTCCGCGTTGGGCTCAACAACATCACTTCTATAGATAAAGATGGTAAGGCTATTGAAAATGGTCCATTCACTTTTGTGTGGGCTAATCAATGGGAACCATCTACTAAATCTCAACACGCATTTGATTGCTATAACATCAGATTCCCTTCTGCGACTGAAAATTCTAACGTTGATATTTCAAAAGTCGACAAGGCGTCAATTCCTGACCACACATTATTGACTGGCGGATTCCCTTGCCAAGACTATTCAGTTGCACATACTTTGAGTAAAGCTCACGGCATCGAAGGGAAGAAAGGTGTCTTATGGTGGCAAATCAATGACATCTTAACAGCCAAGAAACCTGCATTCGTTCTTTTAGAAAATGTCGATAGATTAGTTAAATCTCCAGCCAGACAAAGAGGTAGAGACTTTGGAATCATGCTTCGCTGTCTTTCCGAACAAGGATATGCAATGGAATGGAGAATAATAAATGCCGCTGAATATGGCCACCCTCAAAGAAGACGTCGTATTTATATTTTTGCTTATCACAAATCAACCAATTACTATAAGTCACTTAAAAAGACATCGCCTTTTGACATTATTTCGAAGGATGGCGTTTTCGCAAAAGAATTCCCAATTGAAGAAGTTAATGCTAAAGCAATTAAAGAATTTGACTTTGTCAAAGACTATAAGGATTTAGTTGAGGTTTCTGATAAATTCCATGCTACCTTTGAGAATGCTGGATATATGATTGGCGACAAAGTTTACACAGTAAAAACAAAAGCAATTGAAACTGCTCCTATCACTTTGGGTGAAATTGCAGAAACAAACGGAGTCGATGACCACTACTTCTTAAGTGAATCTCAAAGAAAGAAATATGAATATCTCCGTGGTTCAAAGAAAATCCCTAGAAAAGATAAAAATGGGTTTGAATATACGTACTCAGAAGGAGCGATGAGCCCTTACGATGAATTATCACTTCCAGCTAGAACAATGTTAACTTCTGAAGGAACTACTAATAGAAGCACACATATAATTAAGGATCCTAAAGAAGACAAACTTAGAATCTTAACACCAGTTGAATGCGAAAGAATTAATCAATTCCCTGACAACTGGACAAATTCTGGAATGCCAGAAAAAAGACGTTACTTCATGATGGGTAATGCCCTAGTGTGCGGAATTATCAAAAAGATAGGTAATCAAATTAATCAAATAATTGACGAAGAGGATTAGTCCTCTTTTTCATTATCTTCACTTTTTCATCTTTGTAGTAAGCTAAGGCTTAAAAAAGGCACAAAAAAAGGCACTTTGGGGTACAAAATGCCATTTTTGACTTAATGGGGCGAGTAATCAGGATCGAACTGACGAATGCCTGGTTCACAGCCAGGTGTGTTAACCACTTCACCATACTCGCCAAGTGCCTATATATAATAAATTATAAGATAGACATTTTTCAAGTATAACTTAAGCTTTTAAGAACGCTTGATATCCTTTATAAGCTTCGTATAAATCGACTTTGGAGATTATTTCCATTGGAGCGTGCATATTGTGCACTGGGATACCCGCATCGATAACATCCATATTGTAGTTACCTAAGATGTAGGCGATTGTGCCTCCACCACCTTGGTCAACTTTGCCGAGTTCACTGTTTTGCCAGTTCACTTCTGCATCATCAAGAGCTTTTCTGACAAAGGCATAGAATTCTGGGTTAGAATCGTTAGATCCACCTTTACCACCTCTACCAGTGTATTTATTGATCACTAAGCCTTGGCCGAAATAAGCTGCGTTCTTTGGATCATTCACTTGTGGATATAATGGGTCAAAGCCCGCGGAGACATCAGATGATAACATCTTTGTGTGTTCAAAGACTTCTCTGACTCCATATAATGGGTTCTTATCACCGCTTAATTCTAACAATTTTGCGATTGTATTTTCAAAGAAAACAGATTGCGCGCCTGTCGCGCCGACAGAACCGATTTCTTCTTTATCCACTAAGATGCAGCAACCAGTGTATTCCACTTCATCTGTATCTAATAAAGCTTGCAAAGAAGAATAGGCACAGCATCTATCATCATGGCCGTATCCAGCAATCATACTTCTATCTAAGCCGTAGTCTCTAGCAGGTCCGGCTGGAGTGACTTCGATTTCGGCAGATAAGAAATCTTCTTCTTCAACATCATATTTTTCTTTGATGATTCTTAAGACATTTGCCTTTACTGCATCTTTTTCGTTTTCATCCACTGGAATGGAGCCTAAAGAGACATCTAAATCTTCGCCTTCGATACCTTTGGCTAAAGATTTTTGCATTTGATCAGCAGAAAGGTGAATTAATAAATCAGTGATGCCGACGATTGGATCCTTTGGATCTTCACCGATATTCACTTCCACTTTGCTGCCATCTTTACGGCAAACCACACCATGAAGAGCGAGAGGGATTGTCACCCATTGATATTTCTTAATACCACCATAATAATGAGTATCCGCTAAAGCGAAGTCATTCTTTTGGTAAATTGGGTGTTCTTTGAAGTCGAGTCTTGGGGAGTCGATATGCGCTCCTAAAACTCTAATTCCTTCTCTAAGTGGGCGTTTACCAATTAAATAAGCGGCGACGTTTTTATTCTTATTCACAAAATAGACTTTATCGCCAGGTTTAAGGGATTTAGCCTTATAGCCATCCACATAACCAGCTTTCTTTAAAGCTTCCACGGCTTCTTTAGTGACGAGTCTTTCTGTTTTACCGAATGTGATGAAATCCTTATACCCTTCGGCGAAGTCCATCACAGCCTTCATATTATCTTTGTTTTTAATCCATGCATTTTTACGGTACATAAATCATTCCTCTTTTCTATTACAAAAAGCATACTACTTTTTGGTAAAAATGATAACTATTAGAATCACAAATTATAATTTAGATCATAAAGAGATAGAATAAGGTGCTTGAAGAGAGGAATAGTCCCATAATTAATAATATGCTAAAGGCATAATATTTCTTCCACCCTTCACCCTTAAGAAATCTATCAAAAGCTAATACATCTAATGAGATATAACCAATAATAATTGGAACGATATAACGGAAATCCATCGTGCAGCCATAAGGCATCTTGATATTGAAATATAATTGAGCGAGCAACTGGCTAGCCACTAATGAGCCCATGATAATCTTCGTATATAGATGCTCTTTTTTAGAGACGATCAAATAGATGATGATCAAAACTGCAGAACCATAAGTAAATAGATAATGGAAGATTAAAGCGAACAGAGCCATCGCATCCGCATGCATAAAACTATATTCGCCAAATAAGGCAGACTTAATGAGAAAATTAGGGAGATTATAATTCATAAATGTATTCGCCCAGAACGTTTGGGACATATCGTAGAAATCAAAGATGTTGATGAACCTTTCAAAGGCGTTATGATCACCGACGTATAATTTGCTAGTGAGGTTAGAAAAGACAAAGCCAAATGGTTGGTTAAATCTCACTGCCGCATAGATGTGGAACCATAAGCCAAGAGGTAAAACAAGTAAGGCGATAACTCCCGCTTGGAATAGATGATGTTTATACGTTTCTTTATTTCTAATTCGTTTAATCAAATCGACGAGATAGATGATAAAAGCAGGGAGAATGATTAACGCTCCAGAGAGTTTAGCAAACATTGCTAGGCCCGTGAATAAACCAATCATCGCCGCGTTAAAATAAGAGTGATCATCCTTCCACTTCAAAGTGAAATACATAACGATGAAACAGTTCATGATGCATAAAGGGTCATTGTTCTCTTGTCCCGCTAAAATGAATAAGGCTGGGAAGAGAGAAATAAATAAAGAACCAGCCACCCTATAAGGCTTATCAACATGGAGTAAATTAATCGTTTTAATACCAAAATAAATGGAGATATTCATGTAAAAACATGACAAAATCTCACTGGTTTGGAAAAGCGAATGCATTTCATCTGGGTTATAATAACTACCACCTGTCATCCCGTTATACATATACATAAAGGGTTTAAAGATGTGCATCATCATCGCCTGCATCAACGCGTTAAAAGGAGGATGATAGAACTGATAATCGAGGTGTCCTTGGCTATCGAGTTGACTTGGTAATTGGCCTGTGGAATAGATTGTCCAAGCATAGCCTTCATGGCCCGCATTAGAAGAAGAGAAGACATCGTGTTGACGATAATTATATGGGGTGACAAGCATATAATTTAGCTGCATCACCACTCCTACAAGGAAGATTAAAAATAAGAGGCGATGAAAAGTTAATTTCCCTCTAAATTTTAAAACTATACCAGTAATTACTATCGCAAATAAGAGCAGATAAATATAAACTCTAACCACTACTCCATCACTGCTCATTTTGATTGGAAGAGAAGATTTTGAGTAAAGTGGTTTAAAGATTAAGTAGGATAAAAATACAAAGAGGAAAATAGTGACTAATACAAGAATATCAATCAATAATTTCTTATGATTATTTATCCAAGTTTTCATCTTAACGGAGAATCCATTTCAATAATTCTTCAATGACGCTTGACCAAGCGGATTCATGATGGATTTTGCTCACATCTTTTAAATAATAAAGATTATCGTCAGTGAATCCTACTTCATGCATCATCTTTAATATTTTTTCGCAGTTAGTTGTTAGTTTTCTTTCAAGTGGATCGGCCCCACCCATATAAAACGCCCAACGATTTTCTGTATGGCCGTCCAAATGATAATTATCAAAGAACTGTCTTAATGTCGCATTTGTATAGCATTCAAAACATGGGGATAAAGGTAAAACGAATTTAAAGATATCTGGATATCTCGCTCCCATATGGAAAGAGAATAATCCACCCATCGATGAACCGAGGAATCCGACTAATTCGTGTTCGACATTAAAAGTTTCATCGATCAATGGTTTAATTTCATTAACGATAAATTCACCAAAAGCTTCGCCATAGCAAGGATTGGTCTTGTCCCACCCCTTCTTGTCCATATCTAATGGGGTATATTCTCTCGCTCTTGGAATATGATTATGAGGACAGTCGATGCCGACGATAATAAAACGTGGATAGCCTTCTTTTTCTAAATTATAGAGATGGTCTTCCATATCCCATTCACCATATGCTGTTAAATTATGGTCAACCGCGTTTTGTCCGTCCACCATATAGATGACCCCAATCTTTTCATCTCTAGTAAAATTACCAGGGACCCAGACTCGGAGCATTCTTTGACGGAATCTTCTTCCCGCAAAAGGGATTTCAATCATACGATCAAATAATTTTCCATAATGCATTGTCCTCGGGGAGCAACGATGAAATCTAAAACCGGGAATATATAATCTCTGCATATAACTGCCTACTTTCACTTACTGATAATTTTACTGGTTTTATCTTTATTATTAAAGATGAATATGATTAATTAATAATTAGGAGCAAATTCATATGCGAAACGAAAAATTCAAAAATCTCGTCTTTTATGAGATATATCCCACTTCTTTTTATGATGCAAATAACGACGGCATCGGTGATTTAAAAGGAATCACAGAAAAATTAGAATACGTTAAAGACCTTGGCTGCAATGCTATTTGGTTTAATCCTTTCTTCGTTTCTCCCTTTAAAGATGGAGGATATGATATCAAAGATTTCTTTGACATCGATCCAAAATTTGGAAATATGAAAGACTTTGAAGAAATGGTCGATAAAGCCCATAAACTAGGTATTAAAGTCATCGTCGACTGTGTCGCTGGCCACGCAAGCGAAGAAAATAAAGAATTCTTAATGTCCGGAGAAGAAAATAGAAACGAATATTCTGATTTATTTATCTGGACAGAATCTGTATGGAACAATGACCCAAAATATAAATTAATCGCAGGAAGACATCCACGAAACGGCAATTATCTCGTCAACTTCTTCTCTGTCCAACCTGCCTTCAATTATGGTTTCAACCATATCGATGACCCTAAATGGCAGATGCATTATACCGACAAAAGAACATATCAAGCTCGTGACTATTTAATTAAAATCATCATGTTCTGGTTAGATAAAGGAGTTGATGGCTTCCGTGTTGATATGGCCGACTCCCTTGTAAAAAACGATGATGATAAAGAAGCCACTATTGAGGTGTGGCATTATGTCTTTGATAAAGTGAAGAAAGTCTATCCAGACGCCTTTTTCGTCTCTGAATGGTGCAATCCCTATCAATCCTTTAAAGCAGGCTTTGACGCCGACTTTGTACTCGACCACTGGGATACCTACTATCATCACTTCATTAGAAGCGGAGATTATTCTGTTGGGCCATCAATCCTAAATGGCAATAATTTTGATTATTTCATAAAAGATTTAAAAGAAAGAACCGAAATCGCGAAAAAGTTAGGAGGATATCTCGCTCCTATTTCTGGTAACCATGATGTCACTAGACTCGCTAATTATACGGATGAAGCGGGACTTAGATTATATTATCTATTGATGTTTGCACTTCCTGGAATTCCTTTCATCTATTATGGTGATGAAATTGGCATGAAATACGTCAACTTACCAAATAAAGATGGCGGCTATCAACGAGTTGGAAGTAGAACCCCAATGCAGTGGGATCATTCTTCGAATGATGGTTTCTCTAAGGCCAAAGAATTATATCTCCCTGTTAACACTGCTAGTGAAATCACTGTCGAAGATAATCTTAAAGATCCTCATTCCCTATATCATTTCCTGCAAAAGCTCATCAAGATTAGAAAAGATAACCCTGATTTACAAAGCGATGAAATCGATATCGGAGAAGATAAAAGAGTCTTATGTATCAAAAGAGGATCCACTATTCTTCTCATCAATCTCTCTAACGAAGATGTTGAATATCAAGCTAGTGAGGTACTCTTATCCACCACTGATAAAAACTATCTTCCACCGCGAAACGGTGTAATCTACAAAATATAAGAAAAAAGCACGACATTGTCGTGCATTTCTTTTTCTTTTAATCTCTTATTTTCTTAATCCGAGATCGTTGATTAAACGGAAGTAAGCTTCTCTATCAGTCTTGATTAAGTAATTTAATAAACTTCTTCTTTGACCGACTAAGATTTGTAAGCTACGTTTGCTCGCCGCGTCCTTATGGTTTGCTTTTAAGTGAGCAGTTAAGGCTTTGATTTGTTCAGTGAGTAAGGCAACTTGGACTTGGATTGAACCAGTGTCTTTTTCATTTTTGCCAAACTTCTTAACGAGTTCCGCTTTTCTTTCTTTAGTTAATGCCATATTAACTTTTCCCCTTTCTTTTTTCTTAGCTTATTCTCGGGAAAGCGTTAGGGACTCGCTATCCTAAGGATAAGTCGCAATAAGTAATATATATTATTTATCGTTATCTTGCAAATGTTTAATGATATATTCTTTGTCTTTTGCTAATTGTTTGATCAAATCCTCTGGTGAATCGAATTTGACAATATCTCTAATTCTTTCGACAAAGTCGACATATATAGTGTTGCCATATAGCATTCCTGAGAAATCGATGATGTGCACTTCGATAATCGGTCTTGTAAGTTGATTTAATGTCGGATGAGTGGAGATTGAGATCATCGCTTTATATTTCTTACTGAAAGCTTCGCAGTACCCCATATAAACCCCTTCTTTAGGCATGACATAAGGGAAATCTAAACTCAAGTTCGCAGTTGGAAAGCCAATCTTCGTGCCTTGATGAAGACCGTTTTTCACTTCTCCCACGATGCGATATGGATGGCCGAGAAGAGAAACAGCTTTATGAATCTCGCCATTGAGGACGTATTCTCTGATATCTTTAGAAGATATCTTCATTCCATTTTTCGATAATAATGGGGTCACTTCCACATCGAAATGTTGCTTTAAGAACTTCGCATCTCCTAAAGCATCTTTTCCGAAGCGGAAATCTTCTCCGCAGTATATTTTATTCGGTTTAAATTTCTTTAAGACCCAATCCACGAAATCAAGACGATAAATATTTCTCGTCACCTCATCAAAAGTGAGGATGAACATATAGGAAACGCCGAGTTCATCGAGATATTCGGCTTTTTCATCAATGGAAGTCAAACAACGTTTATTACTAATTTGTCCTGTCACAAAATGAGGAGGATTATCAAAGGTGAGAACTCCTACTGGATGACCCTCTTCCACTGCCGCTTTAATCATCTTTTGATGTCCGAGATGAACCCCATCAAAAAAGCCGAGGCATAGATTGATATTGCTATATTCCTCAGGAACGTCATTGATGTCAAATTCGACGATGCGCATTAGAGAAGCCCTCTCAAACATTTATAATATTTTTGATGATCGTGATGATACATCGAAATCGCGTTACCATCCGTATCAAGCACTAGTATTTTATCATTATTTCCATTTACATCAAATGGAATAGTCATTCCGTGTTTCGCTTTATTGAGTTCATCACCACAAAGGACAATTTGGGGAATATCTTTTAATAATTCTCTAATTGGGATAAAATCTTCTTTTTTCACCTCATCAAGAGTCTTCGCCATTGAGATAGAAGCGCTACCAATACGGGTTCTTCTTAACATAGTTAAGTGACCAACATTATTAATGTTAGAAGCAATATCTTCCCCTAAAACTCTAATATATGTACCCTTACTAACAACTGCTTTAAAAGTGATAGAGTCATTCGTCGATGAAATGAATTCTAACTTTTTTACTTCTACTTCTCTAAACGGTCTATCCACTTCAATTCCTTTATGGAGATATTGATATAATTTAACTCCGTTAACATGAACGGCAGAAGTCATCGGTATCTGTTGCTTAATCGTTCCAGTTAATGCTTTTAAAGCATTATCGATATCTTCTTTAGTAAATGGAACTATTTCTTTCTCTTCCACTATTTCGCCAGTTAAATCACCAGTATTAGTCTTCTTTCCTAAACTTAAAGTCGCGATATATTCTTTTTCATCATCGTTAAAAAATGTTCCCGCTTTTGTGCCAGAACCAACGCAGACGATTAATAAACCTGTCGCGAAAGGATCAAGAGTTCCAATATGACCAACTTTTGGGAGATTAAAGATTTTCTGCACTTTGTTGCAGACATCTCGACTCGTCCAATCACTCTGTTTATCGATGTAAAAAAAGCCGTTCATATAATATCTTATCGGTTCTTATTTATAGCACTTTTCTGTCAGAAGCATTTTCCCGTCAAATGCTTTTAATTTCAACTGGTAACAAAATGATACCAGTTCGTTTTTTTCCAACAATAAATGAGCTATATATTTTATAATTATACCAAATAATACTTTGTATTTCAGTATATAATTATTATTCGTTAATTGAATAATTAATTGCAACTCTTCGGAAAAATAAGTCGTTCTTACCTTTTCAGTATAATAAATGTGATGCTTCCTAAGAAAGGAGTAGGCATGGAAAAACATGAAAAAGGAAGTAAAAAACACATTACAACAATTGATAGATTCAAAATATTAAAATATTTATCATTAGGCTTTAATATACCAAAAATAGCTAATTTACTTGGTTATAACAAGACTTCTATCTATAGAGAAATAATTCTTAACTCTGTTGTAGAAAATAGAAAGCAAAACACTATTAAGGTTGCTCAGTTAAGAAACTGCAAAAATTCTCAGATGTGTCTATCTAAAGGAATTAAAAAATGTCCAAAGACATGTATGAAATATCTTGCTAAAACATGTTCTCTAATAAAGAAGCCTTATGAGGTATGCAACTTTTGTCAAAGAAGGGTTAGCTGCAAACAAGAACGATTAATATATCATCCAGAAATTGCTCAAGACTATGCAAAAGAACGATTTAGAAACGGCAAAACCAAAATCAAATTAAGTGATGAAAAATTAAGACAATTTGATGATTATGTTTCTTCGCTAATAATAAACGGGCAATCTCCTGAAGTGGTTAAATCATATTCAAGTAAAAAGGGTTTTCCTGTTTGTAGTCGCACCTTAAGAAATTACATCGATAAAGGGTTATTGACCGCTAAAAATATTGATTTAAGAAGAAAATTATCTTTAAGTGTCTCAAATAATTACAATTACCCTAGGACATATTCTCATAATCCACTTAGAAAAATGAATCATCTATATGAGAATTACCTTAGTTATATCAGGGCTCACCCTAATTTAATTACATTTCAATGCGATACAGTCTTTGGAAAAAGAAATGATAAGAAATGTCTATTAACAATTCACGCAGATAAATTACATTTCCAGATGTACATCTTACTCACTAACAAAACTGCAGTAAGGGTTAATCAAGCTTTTAAGTCATTAATAACTAGGCTTGGTAAAGAAAGATTTTCCAAAGTATTCGCGGTTTTATTAAGCGATAATGGACCTGAATTTGATGATTTATTAAGTTTAGAAACTGATGAAGATGGAGTCGTTCTATGCCGCATATTCTTTACCAGGGCTTATCGATCTAGCGATAAGGCAGAATGCGAAAGAAATCACGAATTATTCCGTTACATCAAAAAGAAGGGAAAAACTCTAGACACACTAGAGGAAGAAGATATTGAGTTAATAAATTCAAATATTAATTCTTATCCAAGGAAATCGTTAAATTGGAAAACTCCAATTGAAGCGATGAAAGCTAAGTTTGGTAATGATATTGTTTCTCTACTAGGAATCGAAGAAATCAAAAGAAAAGACGTCAATTTAACCGCTAAATTACTCCACCACAAGTAAACAAGGTTATAACGTCTATTAGGAAGCATCATCAATAAATATCGAAGTTGCAATTACTTATTCAAGAATAAGAGGCAACATCCTTTTGTTATGCTTTCCAACTAAAATATAACTAGAAATATGATCACTTTTCAAGATAAAAAAGCCTCGTTCCTCACATTATGCGTGTACGCGAGACTTATTTTTCCGAAGAGTTGCAATTAATTATTCAATTAACAATATAATTATTATTTTAATTACACATTATCTTTATACGGAACAACGATAAAATAAACTATTTTTTAATGATGTGTTAAAATGATGACCATGAAAGCAATTCGTACCGTTTTAGCCTGTATCCGTAAAGCGGATAATACCTATAATCTCATCAACCATGGGGATAAGATTGTCATCGGACTTTCTGGTGGCAAAGATTCAGTATCGTTATTATACTGTTTATCTTTATATCAGAAATTCTCACATACCGATTTTATCATCCAACCAGTGATGTTAGATTTAGGCTTTGATAATTTTGATCCATCTAAGATGGAGGCTTTCTGCACTTCACTTGGTTATAAGCTCATCGTCCACGATAGCAAAGAAGTCTATAAAATCTTAAAAATCAAACAAGAAGGCGCTCATCTCCCCTGCTCCATCTGTAGCAGAATGAAAAAAGCCGCGATCAATAAAGTGGCAAAAGAACTGGGCTTTAATAAAGTTGCCTTTGCCCATCACGCGGATGATGCAGTAGAAACATTATTGATGAATGAAATCTATGGAGCGAGAATTGCCACATTCTCCCCAAAGATGCATTTAGAAAACGCTGATATCGATTTTATCCGTCCTTTCACTTTAGTGAGAGAAAAAGATATCGTTCGTCTTGTTAAAGAAGAAAATCTTCCCGTTTCCCTTTCCACTTGTCCCGCGGATAAACACACAAGAAGAGAAGATATTAAACAATTATTAAACGAAATGTATAAAGCTTATCCTGAGAGCAAAGACAATTTTTTAACGATGCTCTCTAATTACACGAAAGAAGACTTATGGGGCAAAGAAATCTATTATCAAATCAATAATGATGGATTATCTTTAAAGCCTGTCATCTCTAAAGATGATTTCGTGGAAGTCCTTAAAATCAGAAAAACTGTCTATATCGATGAACAACACATCTCCTATGAAGATGAATTTGAACTCGATAAAGAAAGTGAGACAAACACTTTCCTTATATATTTATATAAAGAACCGATTGGAACGATTAGATATCGTCAAACTGGAGATAGAGAGTTCAAACTTGAAAGATTTGCAGTGATCACCAAATATCGCCATAAAGGATATGGGAAAGAAGCATTTAATTTTCTCGTTAATAAAATCGCTGGAGAATATAACCCTTGCTATATCTATTTCAATGCGCAGTATTCATTATTGAATTATTATCAAAACCTTGGTTTTTCTCCTAAAGGAGAAATATTTGATGATGCAAATATCCCCCATATTAAAATGGAGAAATATTTCTAGTCACATAAGGCACAATCTTTTCAAACTCTGCTTCGTTTTCAATTTTCGCATTTCTTAAATCGATATCGTTTTGAATATTCATAAAATACATATCAGATAATCCAAAAAATATTCCTAATCTAATCGAAGTGTCGATTGTTATTTTTCTTCTATCATGGAGAATATCTTGAACTCTTGATACTGGCACTCCAATTGAATGAGCAAGTTTGTATGCTGAAAGATGAAGAGGCTTCATAAATTCCTCTAATAGAATCTCGCTGATTTTTGGTGTCTCTATTCTGTACATAATAGTCCTCATTAGTGGTAATCAACAAAGTTAATTATCACTTGTAATATACCTCCTTTACGTGTACACGTCAATTATTCATAGTTTTGGTTATTATGAAAAAAGACCATATATATAAAGAGGGTAAAAAACACATTTTTCGACGATTTTTTTATATGAAAAATCTATACACTGTATAAAATTGTAAATTTAAATTATTAATAATTTACACCACACAAAAGAAAAGCCCCCATTTTGGGGCTTGTAATTTGATTATTTTCCTCTTTTTAATGCTTCATCGATTCGGGCAACTTTATCAAAGCCATCATCGAGGACGAAGTTGATATCAGGACATCTTCTGATATCGAGAGTTTTCGATAATTCACTTCTGATAAATCCTTTAGCCTTATCTAATGTCTTCATTCCAATTTCTTTATCTTTATCTAAGAAGAATGAGACATAGACTTTCGCGTGAGAGAAATCTTTAGAAACCTTCACCTCAGTAATGGTCAGAAAACCGAGATGTGGATCATTTAATTTCGAAGAAATTATCTCCGTGATATTTTTCTTAATAATCGTTTCGATACGCTTTTGTCTATCTGGCATTATTTTTCCTCAACAATCTCGTATCCTTCAATGATATCGCCTTCTTTTTCATCGTTATAGTCTTCGATAGTAAGGCCGCATTCAAATCCCGCTTTTACTTCTTTAACGGAATCCTTTTCTCTTTGTAAAGAGCCGAGCTTACCTTCATAGATGACGATACCTTCTCTCATTAATCTAATTAATGAATTGTTTTTGATTACACCATCGGTAACCATACAACCAGCGATGGTACCAATTTTAGAAACCTTGAATAATTTTCTGATTTCCGCTTGGCCAGTAATCTTTTCCACCATTGTTGGAGCAAGCATACCTTTCATCGCGGCTTGAATCTCTTCGATTAAAGCGTAGATGATGCGGTGTAATCTAATTTCCACTTTCTCTTCTTCAGCTTTTGCTCTTGTAAGAGCGTCTGGTCTAACGTTGAAACCATAGATGATTGCGTTAGAGGCACTTGCTAAGAGGACATCGGATTGAGTGATTGCACCTGAAGTCGCTCTCACGACATTGATCTTAATATCATCTGTAGATAATTTCTCTAAAGAAGCTTTAACCGCTTCTGCTGAGCCTGTTGAATCCGCTTTAATGATAACATTAAGTCTTTGTACACTACCTTCTTTAGCGAGATTGAATAAGTCTTCTAATGAAGCTGCACTAGTCGCATTTCTCGTCTTGCTTTCTTTAATTAAGCGACGTTTATTCGCGATTTCACGAGCTTCTGATTCATCAGAGAAAGCCATAAATCTATCACCAGCTTCTGGCACTTCGCTTAAACCGATAACCGAGACTGGTGTGGATGGAGTAGCTTCCTTAAGGACTTTATTATGTTCATTAGTCATTCTACGCGCTTTACCGTAGCTAGTACCCACAACGAGGTAGTCGCCCGCTTTTAAAGTACCATTTTGAATGAGTAATGTGGCCTTTGGACCTTCATTCTTATCAAGTTTTGCTTCAAGAACTGTACCCAATGCATAACGATCTGGGTTAGCCTTGAGCTCTTGCATTTCACTGACTAAGATGATGGCTTCTAATAAACCTTCGATGTTCTTTTTCTGCTTTGCAGAAATTTCCACACAAATATTAGATCCACCATATTCTTCAGCGATGATATCGTGTTGCATGAGTTCAGTCTTCACACGATCAGGATCCGCTCCTGGTTTATCCATCTTGTTGATGGCAACAATGACTGGAACATTAGCAGCTTTGGCATGGTCAATGGCTTCAATTGTCTGTGGCATAACACCATCATCAGCAGCCACCACTAAGACAACGATATCAGTGACAGAGGCACCACGGGAACGCATCGCTGTAAAAGCTTCGTGCCCTGGAGTGTCAATAAATGTAATCTTCTTACCATTAATCTCTTTTTGGTAAGCACCGATTTCTTGAGAGATACCACCAACTTCACCAGCGACAAGATTAGAATTTCTAATCGCATCGATAAGAGTCGTCTTACCATGGTCAACGTGACCCATGATGGTGACCACTGGTGGTCTTTCTTTAAGTTTAGAAGGGTCATCATTGATTTCCACTTCTTCAAAATTTTCCGCTTCGACGATATGTTTCTTTTGAAAATCGAAGCCGAACTGTAAACAGACTGTACCGATTAATTCATCATCGAGGATGGTATTAATGGTAATCATCTTTCCTTGCATGAAAAGGAATTTGATAATGTCGCTGACAGGAATATTGAGCGTTTCAGCAAGTTCAGCAGTCGTTAAGGCTCTTGTATAAACAAACACCCCACCTTTATTGATCTTGCTTTTCATCTTATCGGCGTTCACTTTAGTAGAAACGTTTGTCTCTCTTTGTGGGCCTTTATAATTCTTGTTTTTTCCCATAGTTCAATTACTCTCCTTTCAATAGATTAATTAACTCATCGTAGATCGATTGATCTACTTTATGACGTAAAGCGCGAGAAAGCATATCTTTACTTTTTGCTTTATTGATCACTTCTATATCTTTGAGAATATAGGCACCTCTACCTTGTTTATTGTAGGATAAGTCAATAGAGATGTTTCCCTCCTTGTCTTTCACCACTTTAAATAAGTTAGTGCGATCAGTATAAAGATGAGTAAGGATGCATCTACGCTTAACTAACATCGACTATTTATCCTCGTCGTAATAATCGTCGTATTCGTCGTAGTCGATATCGTCTTCTTCGTATTCTTCTTCCGCTTCTTCTTCCTCTTTGAGCTTAGCGAGTTCTTCTTCAGTATAAATAGACATCGCGTTAGTTGGCTCTGTCTTAGTAAGAGGAGCTTCTTCTTCGACTTCTTCGACTTTCTTTTTCTTCTTGTAATTGGATTTTTTATTATTTTCCTTGTTAGATTGCGCTTCTAATGAGGATTCGAGATCGCTTAAAGAAGTTGTAGTCTTAACGACAATTTGTTCTGCAACTGGAGCTGGTTCTTCTTCTTTAACTTCTGGAGCTGGTTCTTCAACTTTAACTTCTTCTTTAACTGCAGTTGGAGTGATATCCTCTTCATCAGCTTCTTCTTGAAGAGCTTCATCAAGATCAGTTTGTTCATTTTCATAAACTCTTTCTTGAGGAGCCACATAACCTTCTGGTAAGCCAGGTAAGACTGTTTCGACAGTTGCTGCTGCTTCTTTTTGAGCGGCAGAAATTCTTTCCGCTTTAAGCGCTAAAGCAATGCTTTCTAATTCTTCACTTGTAGTGTAAGTGATTTCATCTTCAGCAGCTTGAGATTCAGTGATGACATCAATCTTAATACCAGTTAATTTAGAAGCGAGTCTGACGTTAACACCTTTCTTACCAATCGCTAGAGATAAGGAGTCATCTCTGACGATGGCTGTGCATTCATCTTTCACTTCTTCATCATAGCTGATACCGATTACTTTGGCTGGTTTAAGAGCTTCGGAAACGAAGATCATTGGGTTTTCAGAATAAGCGATAACGTCAACTTTTTCTTTATTTGAACCATTGCCTAATTCACCGACAATCTTTTGAATTCTATTACCATTAGGACCAATACATGCACCTGCCGGATCCACGTTTGGATCGCTTGAATAAACAGCAATCTTACTTCTTTCACCAGCTTGTCTAGCAGCGGCCTTGATTTGAATTGTGCCATTATAAATCTCACTGATGTCTTCAGTGAATAAAGCTTTTAAAAATCCTTCACTTGCACGAGAGACTGCAATGTGGGAATTTTTAGTATTGCCAACATCAGAGATGAATAATTTGATTGGATCACCAGTGTTGAACTTTTCATCTCCAATCATCTCTTTATGTGGGAGGAAGACACTAGTTCTTCCGATATTAACAGAGGCACCACGATCATCGAATGTTTCCACTCTACCAGTAATCATTGTTCCAATCTTATCTTTAAAGGCTTCATAGAGAATACCTCTTTCCGCTTCTGCGAACTTTTGTTTCATCGTGGATTTGATGGACATTAAAGTTGCATTTCTGAAGAAGCTGAGAGAAGGTTCTTCGATGAATTCATCGCCTTCAATATACTTTTTGCCTCTAGATTCTTTACTTTTCTTTTCTTCCGCTTTGATTTCTGCTTGCGCGTCTTCTTTGGTGATTTCAAGATAATCATCTTGAACATCTTCAACAATCTTACGGACATGCTTCATATCGATGATGCCTTTTTCTAAATCAAAGGTCACACGGACATCCGCGGAATCCATATCACTGACTTCGCCGCCTAATTCTCTCCTATAGGCTCTAGTCATGGCTTCTGTAAGAGCGTTAATCACTGTCTCTTTAGAAATACCTTTTTGGTTTTCAATCGCCTCAATGGCGGCATTGAATTCCTCAACATTAATTTTCATAGCTTTTACTCCTTAAAATTTAACCGCTAATCGAATGTTATATATATTATTAAATAATATATCAATATCTTTGACTCTCGTCTTGATTCTAATGGTGAGAACTAATCCATTATCATTAACGGATTTAATTTCCCCTTCATAGATGTTTTCTCCATCAATTGGATTAATTAGATGGACATTAACATATCTACCGACATAGAGATGTAATTGCTCAACCTTAAGTGGTTTTTCTGCCCCTAAAGAGGAGACATCTAATGTATAGACATCATCACTATTATCAATTTCATCTAGATAAGTAGAAATCTTTTCGCTGATATCGACAATCGCATTCATATCGATTGGCTCAACGCGATCAACAACCACTGCTAAGACGAATTTGCCCATCTCTTTTTTATAAGTTAATGAACAGAGTTCATAACCCCAAGATGGAAGCTTTTCATTTAGTTTATTTTGGATGAGATTGATGTCCATAATACCCCCATTAAAACAAAGAGTGACCATATGGCCACTCTATATAAACTAGAGTCACGTTAATTGCTTAACGCATTAATATATTAATACATATTAAATATATGTCAAACAAAAAGTGATGCCGAAGCACCACTTTCTTTTTTTGCTTATCAGCTATTATTCTTGCCAGGCAGTGACTTGTAAGTCAGCTGAGGCAACACGGTTGTCGCCAGCTTCATATCTGACAATATTACCACCATCATATGGAGCAACAACAACTTTGAATTGAGTTCCTTCTGTTAAAGCGAATTCACCAACCCAAACATCACCATCAGACCAAGTTAATCTATAATTAACTTCTGCTTGCCAGTTATTGAACGCGCCAGAAACGAATAACGCTTGTCCGAAATCAACTCCATAAGGAACAGCAAATGAAACTGCAACTTCGCCTTCGCCTGGTGTGACTGGAGTTGGATCATCACCTGGATCAACTTCGCCACCACCTTCGGTGCCATCATTAGTTGGAGTGAGCCAAATCATGAAGTCACCTGTAGATTCAGAAATATGAACATACATATCAGCTTCATCAGATGTTTCTGTTACAGTAAATTCTTCATACTTAGTGGATTGAGGTCTTTCGTTATAATTAGGATAAATGCCATTATCGCTATCAGCTTGTGCCCATGCTTGAACAGCAGTTCCATCATTATAAAGTTTAATTTTTTCACCTTCAGTAACTGAAAGGCCCTTTAAGTTGTATGAAGCGCTCATATTTGGATCTGCTGGTTGACTTTCTAAAGTGTAATAAACCGAACCGATTCCGACTTCAACACCTTCTTCTTTTAGTGCATCATAAGCTCTTTCATCTTCTGGCTCTGCCTCACTGCTATCATCGCCAGCTGCGGATGAAGTATCCCCTGCTGCAGATGATGTATCACCTGAAGGTTGGGATGTAGATGGGTTTGGAGTTTGCGAAGAAGACGCCGCTGGTTTGTTCGCACCGCTACAAGCCGCTACAAGGAATGCTAATGGTAATAACGTAAGTAATAGTCTTTTTTTCATAATTTTTCCTCCTTATTATTTACGATATGGATTTACCTGTATTGCTCCGTCAACACACGAAACAATACTTGTACCGGCTTTACTAAGCCAGTTAGAACCTCTTTTGATTTTTCGCCACTGCTCTTTACGACCAGCGTAGACGATTCTTTCTAACCCTTTGCAGTTAAAGAAGGCGTTATAGCCAATCTCTTTAACGGAAGCAGGAATCGTCGCGATTTTTAAATTCACACAGTTAGCAAATGCGGAAGGACCAATCTTTTCAACCCCTTCTGGAATAGTCGCGGATTGAAGATGAACATTCTTCGCATATGCATGCCCGGAAATATATTTTAAATTTGGATCGACTTCAGTAGCGTGAACTTTTTTCACTTTGGTGATGACACGTGTTTCCACGACCTTTTCTGGCTGTGGAGCAGCGTTAACAACCACTTGTGGTTGTCCACCATTTTCACTTTTGCTAGGTTCTGCTGTATTGTTGTTGATGATAATAGGTTGAGGAGTATAACTTGCCGAATTAGATAAGCCATGATTCATCTGTTGAATATAATTGTCTAAATATTCTTTATTAGGAATAAATTCTCTTCCTTTAAATCCTGCAGCATAGATGATTCCTAAAATAATTGTGGAACCAAGCATCACTCCAAGATAGATGATCGCGTATACCGCGCCCATAACATAATGTTCCATCCCCGGAAGAGCAGGGAACTGACTATTCATATAGAATGTCATGCCAATCATTAATCCAAAATAGAAGACACCGAAGATGGTTGCCCATAAAGACATGAGGAATGGACCTTTCCAGTGGATGAATCTACCTGAGAAGAGACCAACGAGGAAGAAAATAACTAAGATGAAGACAAATAAAGCGACGAACAAGCCAGCGATTGGCATCACCCATTTAACAGCGATTTCTAAAATCATTCCGATGATATTGTTCATCGCTTTCACTGGTTCAACAATCTGTGCAAAGAAAGTGTTGATTGCCGCGCTTGGTTTCTGGAAGAGATTCATCACGATATCTTTTGAATTGATGAGGTAATGGGCATCACTCCATAAATCGAAGCACTGCATAAAAACAGAAACCGCCAATGGGGCGATTGAGACAAGACTAAAAAATAATGTTAACCAAAGAGGTAGACTCCAACGGTATAACAATTTCGTGTTATATACTTTTTTAATCTTTTTAGCCATAAACGCCTCTATTATTTGATTTTAAATCTGGCTTTTTTAAGTTGATCAAAACTCTTGAGTCTCCATGCCCAGTTTGGATGGCCACATGTTCCTGGGAGATTGAGTCTCGCTTTCCCGTCGAGTTTTAATAAATCTTGAAGTGGGAAAATGGTCATGAAACTTGGTAAGGATAAGACATGATCAATAATCTTTTTATATAATTGATGAGGTTTACAGTTAAATTTATTAGTTAAGAATGCTAATTCTTCTGGTTTTAAATCTTTGATCCATCCATAGAGAGTGTTGTTATCGTGGGTACCAGTATAGACGATCATGTTTTCACCCGCTTGGGCATTAGGTTCAAATAATTTGAATTCTTCGATATACATGCCTGGTAAACCAAGACGATCGCGAAGTTCGATAACAGATGGGAATAAGTCGCCTAAATCTTCAGCGATGATTTTAATATTTGGATATCTTTGTTTAAGGATATGGAAGAATTCATCGCGTGGGCCAACTTTCCATTCGCCGATACGCGCATCTTTCGCATCACCAGGAATGACATAATAAGTGTCGAAAGCTCTGAAGTGATCGATTCTTAAATAATCGCACATCTCGCCGAGATAGCCGGTTCTCTCCACTAATAATTTGTATCCATCTTCTTTCATCTTATCGAAGAGATAGATTGGAGAACCCCATAGTTGTCCAGATTCAGAGAAAGCATCTGGTGGACAACCACCAACGAGAGTTTGTTTGTTATTATTATCGAAAGCGAATAAATCTTTATTGAGCCAGCATTCCATGGAATCAAAGCCGACGTAGAAAGGCATATCGTCGATAATCTTGACGTTCTTACTTCTCGCATAGGAAAGGAGACGGTGCCATTGATTATGGGCTAAATATTGTTTAAAAACAATATAATCGATTTCTTTTAAATATCTCTTTGGAGGATTGTTATGATTTTCATAATAATGAATTTCTTCATCGCTCCAGCAGTTCCATGGGGTGAGATTATTGTGTCTCTTAAATGTTTCATAAGTCGCGTACTGCATCACCCATGGATGACGTGTCTTAAATTTCTTAAGCGCGTCCATCTTACCCTTACGGTAATTCAAATATGCTTTATAAATCCATTTGTCTTTGAAAGAATCGACTTTCTCATAGTTGATATATGGAGAATTTTCACGATAATGAGGGACATTAGAAATGAGTCCTTGCTTTTCAAGAACTTCGAGAGAAATATAACGGTAGTCTAAAGCAATCGAACAAGTCGACATATATGGTGAGTTACCAAATCCAAGTGGGTTTAATGGAAGGACTTGCCAATAACGGTAATGATGTTTGCTAAGCCAATCGATAAAGCGATAGGCGTTAGGGCCAAAATCACCAATTCCATACTCACTCGGTAAAGATGCTACCGGGAGCAATATACCTACATTTTGTCTCATTTATGATTTAATTATAACTTTTATAGTTAGAGATACAATATCAAATTCATCTTTTTCCATCTTGAAGAAAGAAAAAACTGCTCATTTTTATCGCGATGAGCAGTTATCTTTATATTTATATAAGGATTTATTGACCTTGTTTTCAATATATCCTTTAACTTTGTCGATATTAACTTTAGTGAGAGAAGAGACAAAGAAATAATCATCATCGATTCCCATTTCTTTAATGTGCTTCAATAATGCTGCTTTTTCTTTCTGATTGATCTTGTCACATTTCGTGAAGAGGATGAGCAAATCGATCTTCTGCTCATGGAGATAATTAATTATCTCAACATCATTTTCACCGAGTTCTCTACGACTATCTAAAAGAACGATCACTAATTTAAGACGCGGATTTTTAAAATATTCATCCATCATCTTTCCAAATAAAGCGTCAAGGTCCACTCCTTTCGCTGCATAGCCATATCCAGGCGCGTCAACGATATATAATGAATTATCGATATTGTAATAATTGAGTAACTGAGTATGACCAGGTTTAGAAGATGTATACGCTAATTTTTTCTTATTAGTGATGTTGTTGAGGAAAGTTGATTTACCGACATTGGATTTGCCAACGAGTAAAACCTCTCCCATATGTAGGGAGGGGATTTCACTTAATTTCGTCGCGCTTTTGACGAATGAGGCGTTAGCAAAATTAATCATTTTATTCAGTTAAACAGACGGCAATTGCATCTTCCACTTTCTTCATATAGACAATCTTGAGATTATCTTTGACTTCTTGTGGAAGCTCTTCAACGTCTTTTTTGTTGTCATTAGGGACAATGATGGTTTTGATACCACTTCTAAGAGCCGCTAATGATTTTTCTCTAAGCCCACCGATTGGTAAGGCATTACCGCGCAATGTCACTTCTCCAGTCATTGCCACATCAGGATTAACCGGACGTCCACTTAAACAAGAGATAATCGCGCATGTGATCGCGACACCGGCAGAAGGACCATCTTTTGGCACTGCTCCTTCAGGAACGTGGATATGGATATCGTTATTCGCGAAGATATCTGGATCGACTTTAAACTTCTCCGCGTTAGCTTTGACATAGTCAAGGGCGATACTCGCGCTTTCCTTCATCACATCGCCAAGCTTACCAGTTAAAACTAAGCCACCTTTACCTTTGAAGTAATTAACTTCAATTGGAAGAATGTCACCACCAAACTGGGTATAGGCTAAGCCAGTGACCACACCGATTTGTTTTTCGGCTTCTTTCTTACCGTTATCGAATATTTCAATACCGAGATATTCTCTGACTTTATCTTTGGTGATTTGGACGTGTTCAATGGAAGGATCTTTGACGATAGAGACCGCAACCTTTCTTAAACAAGAAGAAATCTTTCTTTCGAGTTCACGAACACCACTTTCACGAGTGTATCTTTGAATGATGTACATAATCGCATCATCATCAAATGTCGCTTGTTCAAGGGTTAAACCATTGATTTCTGTTTGTTTCTTGACCAAGTGGTTCTTCGCGATTTGGAGTTTCTCAAGTTCAGTATAAGAAGAGAGCTCGATTAGTTCTAATCTATCTCTAAGAGGTCCTGGAACATTTTCTAAATAGTTCGCTGTGCAGATGAATAAGACATCGCTTAAATCATATGGTTCTTCAACATAGTTGTCATTGAAGGCATTGTTTTGTTCTGGATCCAAGACTTCAAGCAAAGCGGAAGCTGGGTCACCTTTATAAGAAGAAGCTAATTTATCCACCTCATCTAATAAGAAGACTGGGTTAGAAACACCTGCTTTTCTCATGCCTTGAATGATTCTTCCTGGCATAGAGCCGACATAAGTACGTCTATGACCTCTAATCTCCGCTTCATCAGAGATGCCACCTAAAGAACATTTGAAGAACTTTCTTCCTAAGGCTCTCGCGATGGATTTACCTAAAGAAGTCTTACCTGTTCCAGGCGGACCGTAGAAACAGAGAATTGGGGATTTTAAGTTGCCAGTTAATTTCTTGACCGCTAAATATTCAACGATTCTCTTCTTTGGAGTATCTAGACCGTAATGATCTTCATCTAAAATGCGTTCCACATTTGTTAAATCGTTATCATCTTCGGTCTTTTGATACCAAGGGATGTTCATAAGAACATCGACATAACTTTGAATCAAAGCCGCTTCTAAAGAACCTTGTGGCATCATCTCAAACTTCTTGAGTTCGGATTTCACCTTTTTCTTTACATTTTCTGGATATGGTTCTTTTTCAAGCTTTTCTAAGACGGCATCTGGAGAAGAGTTATCATCAGGATCTTCCCCTAATTCCTTCTTGATAGCTTTGAGTTTTTCTCTTAAATAATATTCTTTTTGTGCTTTATCGGATTGCTTCCTCACTGCTTCATTGATATCGGATTCAATCTTGCTCTTAGTCTCTTCACCTTTAACAAGGCTCATCACCGCAGTGAAAAGAGTTGGAGTATCGTTGATCTCTAATAATTCTTGCTTTTGGTTTGGAGAAGCATCGACGAACGCCGCTAAAGAATATAAGACAGCGATTAAATCATCGCTTTTGCTGATTTGATTGATTAATGCCTTTGGCATATTCGCCACTACAGAAGGGAGAGAATCTAATGTTGAAGTAATCGCATCTAAATAAGCGCTTTCCACTTCTGGATCGTTATTTTCAGGATTTTCTAATGAATGGCCAGTCGCGATAAATGTTTTGATAGTTTCATCGTAATGGACGTCTTCAAATTTCACTCTTTCGATGACTTCAATTCTCACCTTGACCGCATTTTCTCTTTCAGTGATAGAAAGGATACGGCATAATGTACCAACATTATAAACATCTTCCGATCCTGGATTTTCCACCCCAGCGTTTTTCTGAGCAGTGAGGAATATTAAGGAATCGCTACGCGCCTCATTAACGGCATTAATGGAGAATTTTCTTCCCGCTTCCACTAGTTTTTGGTTGCCAGGAAAAACAATCATCCCCCTGGTAATGATTAGTGGAAGAGTGAGGGTTTTTACTTTACCCATAGGACTACCTCCTTTAATTATTTATTGTTTTCAATTAAGAAATTTTCAATTCTACCCATCACGACTTGGTTCTTGAATTGACCAAGATTTGGAGTGAGGGCCTTTTTCACGTCTTCGAGTTTCATGCCGTATTGTTCGGCTAATTTAGAGAACTCGAATTCGAGATCTTCATCAGTTAAAGCATTTAATTTTTCCGCTCTACCAATTTCTTCGAGAACTAAATAGTTAGTAACTTCTCTAGTCGCGTTAGCTCTGAGTTGTTTGTTTAAATCTTCTTCGCTTTGTCCGATGATTTGTAAGTATTGTTCTTTAGTGATGCCAGATTGAGCCATTCTACCTTCGAATTCTTCTTTTCTGGATTGGAATTGAGAGTCGATGATTTCTTCTGGGATTTCAAGTTTGCTATCTTTGACGATCGCATCGATCAATTTATTGAAATATTCGCTTCTCGCATTCGCTTTCTTAGATTCTAATAAAGCATTCTTTTGGTGTTCTTTGAGTTGATCCACTGTTTCGACACCCTTAATGCCTTGATCTTTGACGAATTCTTCATCTAAAGTGGCTGGTTTTCTGCTCTTCACTTCGTGAATATCACAGGCGAAGACGGCATCTTTACCTTTTAATTCTTCAGTATATTGTTCTGGGAATTTGACTTTGACATCAACGTGAGCACCGGCTTCATAACCGACTAATTGATCTTCAAATCCTGGGATGAAAGCGTTGCTACCTAAAACTAACTCATAGTTTTCCGCGCTGCCACCATCAAATTCTTCACCGTTTACAGTGCCTTTGAAATCGAAGACGACTGTATCACCTTTTTCAGATTTGCCTTCTTTGACAACTAAAGTACCACTATTATCTAATAAACGTTTCATATCGGCTTCTAATTCTTCATCAGTGACACTGACTTCTGTCTTACCGATTTCTAAACCTTTATATTTGCCTAATTTCACTTCTGGGGAAACTGTGATTGTGAATTTCACTTCAAGTTCAGTTTCGCTTAATTTAGTGACATCAACTTTTGGTTGGGCATATGGTTCAATTTTTTCTTCTTCCAAGATGGCTTTATATAATTTTGGGAGGACGGCGTTAATCGCTTCATCAAAGACTTGTCCTGGGTTGACTTTACCACGGACTAAATTCTCTGGAGCTTTTCCTTTTCTAAAGCCTGGAATCTCCACTTTCGCGGCTAATTTCTTAAATGCTGCTTCCTGTGCGTCTTTCCAAGTTTTTTCATCAACTGGGCAAATGACTTCAACATGGGCATTTGGTAATTTGTTAACTGTTCTGCTCATAATATTTACCTCCTATAAGCGTTAGCAAGATAAATTATAAACAAGTTTATAGAACATATCAATTTAAATGACTTGAATTGTATTTTTTGTTTCAATTCCCTTTTTTATATCATTATTTGCTCGATATTATGTATTCATTTCCCTATAAATAAAAAAGAAATGACCTTGTTATTGAATCATTCCCCTTCCTAATTCTTTTTTATAGCTAGAAATCGTTTAAAATCTCACTGATTTCTTTAAGTTTATCACCAATTGCCTTAGATGGAATCGAAGTATCAATCTGCAAATATTCGCATGAAAGATGATATAAAGCATCCACTAGAGTATCGTCGTTTAAATCTTCTGTCTTTGGATAAATATATATTAGATAAGAAGATAATAATGAAATCGCGTTTTGAGTGATAGATGGGTCTTTATATTCTTCCTCCATCCTTTTAATCATCTTTTCAAAATCGTCACCGACAAAAGGTGGTTTTAATAAAGAAGGATTGACTTCAATTATTTCACCCATATTATTGAATTTAAAAGTCTTGTTCACCGCGCGCTGCACGAGTAAAAGAAGAGCGAATGAGCGAATCGCTTGTTTTGGATATGAAGTGAGTATCTTTTGTAAAAAGATATAATATGGGACTAAATCTTTATCTCTTAATGCATCTAAAGAGGCTAACACGTCGTCAGAATTAGAACTGGATAAGCCTCTAATAATTTCTTCTTTTTCCATTCCTAAGTGGGCTTTGCTCGTCTCGTATTCTCTGATGATTTTTGGTAGTGTCTTCAGCACTTCTTCGCTCTCTTGGGAATCATATGGAAGATTTTCGTAATACTTGACTTCATCAAACGCTTCGTCGAATCGACCATCTAAACATAATAGTTCGATATGTAGACGCATGAGCCAAGGAAGATTATCTTGCAAAACTGTGCGGTGATCTTCGATGCAGTTAATCGCATCTTTAAGCTTGCCTAAAGCCATCATCGCCGATAAACGGAAAAATAGTTCTTCTGATTTTGTCGAATGCTTTGTTAAATCGAGAACTTCTTCAAACTTTCTTTGTTCTAATAATTTTCTTAAATCAGACATACTAGCTATTATACATTTGATATATCAATTAGGCCAAACAAAAGTGTTGTTCAAATCTTTTTCACCATTATCGATGAGGAAATCTTGCCCAGAAGCAGATTTATTATTAATTGTTAAAAATACCACCCAATCGCACACTTCATCTAAATTCATCCACTTTTTAAGTGGTGTCACTTCCATGATTTTAGACCACATTTTTTCTTCCTTCATCACTATATCATTAGAAGAAGTTATTACCCCGCCTAAAGATAACGAATTGACAGTGACTCGACGTGACGCTAATCGGCAAGCAACGTTTTTCATATAAGTAATAAGCCCGCCTTTGCTCGCGGCATAAAGGGGGAATTCATAACCTGTATGTGCAGAAGCAGAAGCATTAAACAATATCGACTTCAAGTTTTTAGATGATAGATACTTTTCTGTTACATTTATGCTTCCTAATAAGTTGACTGAAATATCATCTTCGCTATTTTGCACACCTGCATTATTGAAAATGATATCGATGTCAGAAATATCTGGTAGTTCTTCTTTTTTAGAAATATCACATACAAAATGCTGATATTTTTCATTTTCAATACTGCTAGGAAGAATATCTAAGCCCACCACATGGTGTCCTAAAGATAAATACCTTAAAGCCGCAGCGCGACCAATACCTTGACTAGTTCCTGTAATCAATATTTTCATTCCTGTTCTCCTTTAAATATAAGAAATAAGATTCACCCACTCCTTCTCTTTTCCATCTCGCGGATGTCATATAGCCTAGTGGCGAGAAAATGATTTCCATTAATAATTCAAATACCGCGCCGGTAATAGAGCACATCAACACTTGAATGAATGTCCAACTAAAACCGTCCCAGAATATTGGGGCAAAAACCATAAAAGTTAAGATTGAGAAGATGAAGTTATCGACGAATTGACCGATGAAAGTTGAGATATAACATCTCGTCACAAAGGCGAGTTTGCCGTCTGGATTCTTCTTAAAGAGTTTTCCTGTACTATAATTTAAAAAATTATTTAAGATCCCACTAGCGATAAACGCCACTGTGGATGAGAGTAAGATGAACCATGTGCCTCCCATTATCTGATTGAAAATCGAATAATCATCTTTTGTGGGGATGATGCTTACGATGAAGAATATCAAACTAGTTAATAAGTTGACTAAGACTGCAAATAAGGTCATCTTATTCGCCGCATGTGGACCAAAGTGCTTGGTGACGACATCCATGCATAAAAATGATAACCACGAGATCAATATTCCACCATCTAAAGCAATCCAGGTTTCATTGACAATAGTTTTATTCGCGAGCAAATTCATCGCGACAACCGAGACAACAAAAAAAGCCACGACATATGAGGGAATGCTTCTAAATAAGAGCTTGCTCTCTTTAGCCTGACGACTTATATAGCGCTTAAACGCGCCTTTTTCAATTTTTGACATAAAATCTCCTTGGTTTTAATTTATTAAACGGAGGTTTGAGAGTAACGTACTCCGTTAACAACATTATCTATACTACTCTTTATTTTTTTCTTTGTCTTCAGTTTTCTCTTCAATCTTTTTAATTTCTTTTTCTGGAGAGTCACCTTTTGTTTCGTTATAGAAGTTGACGATGATCGATGTGATTAAAGCAACAACGATGATACCGTAGATACCTAAAATGACTGAAAGAATTCTACCGATAATGGAGGTGGCAACGATATCACCAAACCCAATCGTTGTGACGATAGCAAAGCAATACCATAACGCATCACCGATTGGCATATTCTCTTCCATAATCGACAAAACTAAAGCTGTCGCGACGATTAAAACAACTAAACCGATTAAGATT
>Ga0247609_10000193_pt1 | contig 89886 bp, 56 predicted proteins | sample 172DNAGHGlowgp2_FD_193487 | JGI IMG/M metagenome (GOLD analysis project Ga0247609, IMG submission 193487) | Sheep rumen microbial communities from Palmerston North, Manawatu-Wanganui, New Zealand - 1728 DNA GHGlow gp2 | ecosystem: Host-associated > Mammals > Digestive system > Stomach > Rumen ...
TCCTTGTTTTCATCATATGCAATAGTATTGGTTTCGTTTGCAAAGATATAAAAAAATCTCGATATCTTCCAAAAAAAACGTTGTCGAGATGGTGGACAAAATGTTGTCTACCATCTCGACAGGTTAAATATTTGCCGATTTCATCGGGGAAAAGGCCTATTCTTTCTGAATCAGGACCACGGCGTAGGCGGAGATACCCTCTTCACGTCCTGTGAAACCGAGTTTCTCTGTGGTGGTGGCCTTGATGGAGATGTCGTCGGTATCGCAGCCGATGACCTGTGCCATGCATGCCTTCATGGCGGGGATATGGGGATTCATCTTGGGACGCTCGGCGCAGATGGTGGCGTCGATATTCACCAGATGATAGCCCTTGGTGGCAATCAGTTCTATTGTTTTCTTGAGGATAATCTTGCTGTCCATGCCGTCGGTCTCGGCACTGGTATCGGGGAAGTGATAGCCGATGTCGCGCATGTTAGCAGCACCCAACAGGGCATCGCAGACAGCATGCAACAACACGTCGGCATCGCTGTGGCCCAACAGACCCTTTGCATGCTCTAACTTGATGCCGCCCATCCACAGGTCGCGGCCCTCCACCAACTGATGGACATCGAATCCGAATCCTACTCGTATCTTCATTTTCTGAACAAGTCCTTGATGCCGTCCATGTCGAAGGCAAGGGTGAAACGTAAGGTCTGATCCAAGGGGTTTGAACGGGCCGTGGAGATGACATAACCCACATCGAGTGAGAAGACACTCATGCGGAAACCGCCACCAACGGTGAAGTACTTCAGGTTACCCTTCGACTCGGCCTGATGGTGATAGCCCGCACGGATAGAGAATTGGTCGTGGTACACATACTCGGCACCGACGCTCCACTGGATCTCCTCCAACTCCTCCTTAAAGCCGCCAGGGGCATCGCCGAAACTCTTGAAGATACCACTGATGGCACTGACATCACTGTATTCCCGACGTACACGGTCCTGATAGTCGGTGTTGCTCTCGCCCTCCTCCTGGGCAGGGACGGTAGGTACGAGCAGTTTGTTGGCATCGGCAGTGATGGTGAAACGGTTCCATTCATCGACAGGTATCATCAACGAGGCACCCAGTCGCATGTTGGCGGGCAGGAACTGACTCTCCTCGTCGCCGAAGAAGGAGATCTTCGAACCGATGTTGGAGAGGTTCAGACCGAGGCCCAACTGACACTCGCGACTGCCGAGATTAACGTATTTGTTATAATACATGGCCAAGTCGGCAGCAAAGGCTGAGGCAGGCTTGGAGTCCTCGCTGTAGTCATAGCGCAGATCGCTATAGATCCAGCGCAGGGCGGCTGCCATAGAGAAATTCTCGGAGAGCATCAGCGAGTAGGCCACGTCGAGTGACATCTCGTAGGGTTTCACTGTCATGTCGCTGCCGTCGTAGGTATACACCTCACCCAACGAGAAATAACGCAACGAACCGGAGATGGCGGAGTAGTCGCCGATACGATAGTAGCCCGCAAGATAGGCCAGGTCGATATCGTTCACCAACTGGCGCAGCCACGGGGTGTAGTTCAGCGCAATACCGGCGCGGGAGATACAGAACGGGTATTTGGCGGGGTTCCAGTACTGTGAGTTGACATCGGGGTCGGTAGCAACACCCACGTCACCCATACCAGCCGCACGGGCATCCGGGGCAATGGTCTGCGAGACGACGGCATGCTCTACGGGATTGAACATCGAGATCTTGTCATCGTCCTGGGCGGATGAAGTGAATAGTGAACAGTGAATAGTGAATAGTGTCACCATCACTCTCAACAGGGTTATCTTTGAAGTTTTCTTCATATCCAAATTGTTGTTTAGTTATTATTCATTATCATCAGTTTCTTGGTCTTCGACGACTGTCCGCTACCATCACTGCTGATGGACACCTTAAACAGATACACACCCGTCTGGAGACGGCGTCCGCCATCGGTGGAGAGATCCCAGTCGAAGGTATAGGTATCACCCGAGGGTACGCCTGTCTCGGTATAGCGCCACAACTGTCGTCCGGCCATGTCGTAGATGTCAAGTTGTACGTTGAGTTCACAACCGGCCCTGTCGTGGGTGATGATGAAGGTAGCACCTGTGGTGGAGTTACGGACACATTTTACGTTGATGCAATCAGGTTCCACGCCCCGGGCCACCTCAAAGTCGAGTTCTGCCGTCGAGGAGTTGTTCAGCACATCCCAGGCACGGAACAGGAGTTTATGATGTCCGTAGTCCAGTTTAGGAATGCTGAAGCCTAACGATCCGCTACGGTAGTCACCAAACTCATAGTTGAAATAACTGTTGAGGTTATAGGTCTTTGACATGTCACCGTCTATGATCAGTTCCAGGTCGTGTCCGATACTGCTACCGGAGGAGTTGATGCCATTGTCATCGTAGAGTTCTGCCACGAAATAGGGCGAAGTATGTACCTTGTTGCCGCTCTTGAACGACTTGGTGTTCAGGTAGCAGTAGATGCTGGGACCGATGGAGTCGTTGAGGGCTGTGCTGCTGCCATTGAGGATGAAATTGCTGTTCTCACCATGTGCCGTGCCGGTCTTGGCTTGATTGACGGCATAAAGTGTCATCAAACCGGTCCCGTCGGTATAACTGATATCCTTTGGCACGGCGAAGGTCAGGGTGAAAGTACCATTGCGGATACTGTCGGAGCCGTTATAGAGGGTTTTCGTACGATCTATGAAAGTGAATGGGACATCGGCTTCGCTCTCATCGTTCAAGCGACAGACGATGGTCTCCTCCGCATCTCTGACAGAGGCTGTGATGGTGCCATTGAACGCTTCATCCAATGTTTGTCCGTTGAGCACATGACCTGTCACCTTGGCAATGGAGCCAGCAGGCAGACGGACGGTTGAGGCTTCGTTTAAAGGCATGCCGTTGATATTGTCGATGACGATGCTCTGCGTCGGGGCTGCCAGTACCAGGGCAGGATCGCCCAAGAGCGTATATTGCAGTTTGTTGGGGGTGACATCCTTCCTGAATTCCACCAGGTCGCACTTCGTCATACGGACAGACTCGCCGATGGTGTTTCTTACGCCGTTGGTGGAGCCCAACACATATTGTGAGAAGCCGAGATTGATCAGTTCGTTGTAGTTGGCATAGACGGTACGGGTGGTTCCGAAGAAGGCAACGGCACCGCCTTTCTTATTGAGCACCGCCGTCTCGCCGATATTCTCTTCTTGTCCGTCGAAGGCCATGATGTCGCAGGATGCTGTCACCCAGAGCGGCAGGCGCAGTGAAGTGGCCTCCTCGAAGTCGGCGATGCGCAGTACGAACTCATGCGACAGGGCATAGGAGATACCGTGTCCGCAGTAGTTCATCATCAGGGCGCCCTCTGCCATCTGACTCTTGATCAAATTGGTTGCATCGGGATAGGAATTGCCTGTCGAGGAAGACTGACGGGCATAGGCATCCCAGTACACCTTCTTGATATTGAAGGCGGGATAGTCTTCCTGTAGGGCGGTGGCAATCTTATCGGCTGTTTTCATGTGGGCATTGTTGTTGCCGTCGTCACCCATAAACATCAGGGTGTTCTGCCAGGGACCGGCATACTCGTTGTTGGCATAGCCGATGGTCTTGTCTACCAGTGTCTTTGCCTCTTCGAGTGTTCTTGCAGGGAACCTTCCGACAGCCACATCCGGTTTGCCGAGATAATAGGTACTCCTGCCTGAGGTCTGCTGGATTTCTTCTTCGTCGTCGAGGAGACAGAAATAGTCGTCGCTCACATAACAACTGACTTCGCTGAAGGAGTTCTCGCTCTCATAGCAGAGTAGGAAATCGTCGGGATTGCAGTTCCTCCAGTCGGAGATGAGCATACGGTTGTCCCACGCCCCATCGCCAAACAGCAACAGATAGCGCGGCATATCGGCCTCGGTCTCTGCCTTGTCGTAGAACATCTTCAGGTAACGACGGTAGGCATTGGCGTCGGGCGTACCACTCGAGAACTCGTTGTAGAGTTCATCAGCAGGCACGATGCGTACCCGCAGACCATCCTTCGTCTCGTGGTGCGTCTTGATACGTTCTGCCTCCGAGAGCCATTTCTGTGTAGTAGGGATGATGATGACCATATCCACCGGTGCATCTGCATGATGATCCTGATTGGTGATATGATAAAGTAGTTCGGGGGCCGGGATACTGGCAGAGGAAAGATCTGGCAGTGCCTTCGGCTGGTCACAGGTCAGTGCCAGATAGTCCAGACGGACGTTGCCACCCGATGTCTGGGTAATCTTAATGGTATTTGAACCTACCTGAAGACTATCCAGACGGAAGAACCAGGTGTGGTCGGCAGCCTTCATGAAGTCATCCACGAAGTCTATCACGTTATTGGTTCTTTTCGAGGCAGCAATAGCAGCCCTGTCTACTACGATCTGCCCTATCTCCTGACCGTTGACGGTTACCGTTGCCTCGAAATAGTTGTCATAACTCATTGCCACCGACAGGGTACCGGCGGCACTGCTTGACGATAGGGTGTAACTCTGCGGATTACCGATGGTGTAGAGTGTCTTGTCGAAGAGTTTCCTGCCACCATGGAACCAAGCATAGTCATCGACCTCATAGAGGGAGTGGAAGTCATCGGCCATGGGGTAGAAGGTGGCCTTGAAATCTTCCTCACTGAGAGTCAATGGTTCGTCGTCGCCGCTGTCGGTGAGGAAATAATAACCGTAATCGGAATAGTTGTTGCGGATGCGAGTGGTGGCGGAGTCTGTCTCCCATGTGACGGGACCTACGCCATAGAATAGTTTCTTTCCTCCGATTGTGCAGGTAGGTATTTCCTTCAGGTCATCGGTGGCTATCAGGTATTCTTCTGTCAGACTCTCCGGCTGTAAACCACCGCCATAGCCATAGACCTTTACCTGAGAGATGTCTTGGAAACCGCAACTGCGGGCAAAACTGCCGGATATCTGGTAGATACCACTTGCCGGGATACGGATCTTCGCCCATAGGCCGTCCTGAAGTACGGAGTGTTCAGCGTAGCGTCCTGAATGGACAGACAGAGAATCGTCGGCTCTTGTCCTGGCCTGTGCTTTAACGGAACCCTTCACATTTAACTTGAAACTGACCAATTTCTGGTATTTCCCGTCGCGTTTCACAATCGGACAGAACGACACGTCGAGCATGCCCTGTTTCTTTGCCACGCAGACATGTTGCATAATCTCCGGCAACTCCCCAGGTTCTTCGCCACCCAACTGATGATAACGTTGGATGTCGGCCTCTGACATATCGATGAATTCGGGATATTCGATGCTGACGGTGTAGGTGGAGTCAGCATAGTGAGGACCCAGTTGTTTCTGGTAGGTATAGGCTGGCAGGAGAGAGTCAAGCCTGACCTCTTGAGCGGTCAAGTTGATAAACCCTTGTGCCTTGCCCTGCAAGCAGAGCAGCAGAAGAGTCAAGCCTGTTATCAGCCTCCAATTTGTTTTCACTTCATCTATTATAACGGAAGAAGTGCCGATTTATTGTGAAAGTCTACTTACAATTGAACGCCAAGACCTTCCGTTCTTCGAGCCAGCCCTCCAGATGGTCGTCGATATGCACGGGACCGACACCTGCCGGCGTACCGGTATAGAGCAGGTCGCCCGTCTTCAAGGTAAAGAACTGCGAGATGTAGGCGATGATCTCATCCACCTTATACAACATATCACTGGTACAACCCTCCTGGACGGTCTTACCGTTGATATCTAAATGGAAGTGGATGCGCTGGATATCCAAAAACTTTTCTTTGGGCACCCACTCGCCGATGGCGGCAGACCCGTCAAAACCCTTACAGATGGTCCAGGGCTGTCCGGCCTCGGAGGCTTTCTTCTGCAAGTCACGAGCCGTGAAGTCGATGCCGAGTGTCACGGCATCATAATAACGGTGGGCAAACCGTTCCGGGATATTCTTCCCCAGACGGCAGATACGTACGACAACTTCCGTCTCGTAGTCGATACGTCCCAGATGGTCGGGGATAAAGAAAGGCTTGCCCTGATTGAGTATCGCCGAGTCGGCCTTGGTGAATATCACTGGCTCGTCGGGTCGTTTAACAAAATTATGCAGCTCACGGTTGTGGGCTGCATAATTCATTCCTATTGCAAAAATCTTCATTAGTCTGCAACGAGTGTGAAGCGCTTGAAGGCAACGATCTTCAGATCCTTGTCCTGCTTGGCGAGCCACTGAGAGACAGTAGCCTTGTCGCCATCGCCGAACTGGAACTCCTGGTCAACCAGGCAACTCTCCTTCAGGAACTTCTGAACACGACCCTTGGCGATGTTCTCGATCATAGGCATCTTCAGTTGGGCCTCACCCTCGACCTTTGCATCGGCAATGATCTTGCGGGCCTCGTCAGCCTGAGCCTGTGTGAGCCAACCCTTGGTCATGTTACTCTCGATATGATCCTCAGAATCTACGAGGTTGGGGTTGATGCCAGCCTTCTTGAGTTTCATCTCCACGAACTTCTCGACCTGCTCCAACTTGGTCTTCTCGAAAGAGGTCTTGTATTCCTCATCGAGGATCTTCTGGTCAACGCTCTGAGCGTCGAGAGCCACGGGCTTCATGGCAGCCACCTGCATGGCTACGAGGTGACCCTGCTCAGCAGCGGGCTTGTTGGTCTGTACCATGGTGCACAGGGTGTGCTTACCCATGTGGTCGTAGATCTCCACGTTCTCACCTTCGAGCGTCAGGTAACCATCGAGTTCCATCTTCTCACCAGTGATACCACTGCGCTGTGTCACAGCCTCCTGAGCAGTCTGACCGTTGATGGTGAGAGCCTTCACAGCCTCAATGTCAGCAGCCTTGGCAGCGATGGCAGCGTCGAGGATGCTCTGTGTCAGAGCGATGAAGTCAGCACCGTTGGCCACAAAGTCGGTCTCGCACTTCAAGGCGAGCATAGCAGCGAAGCCGTCCACCTTCTTTACGAGTACACAACCATTAGATGTCTCACGGTCACTGCGCTTGGCAGCGATAGCCAGGCCACGCTCACGGAGCAGTTCCTTGGCCTTGTCGAAATCGCCCTCAGCCTCGGTCAGAGCCTTCTTTACGTCAGCCAGACCTGCGCCGGTCATAGCGCGAAGTTTCTTGATATCGTCAATTGAAATTGCCATTGTTCAATTATTAATTATGAATTATTAATTATTAATTATGATTACTCTGCGGCGGGAGCCTCTTCCTCGGCGGGAGCAGCCTCTTCAGCAACAGGAGCCTCCTCGGCGGGAGCCTCAGTCTTGGGAGCCTCAGCATCCTTGCGACTGCGACGGGCAGCGCGCTTGGGCTTTACCTCTTCCTCTTCTGCCTCAGCCTGAGCATCGGAAGCCTTCTCGTCGGCCTTCTCCACTTTGCGCTCCTCGATACCCTCGGCGATAGCGGCGCAGCAGGCGTTGAGGATGATCTCAACAGAATCCTTGGCGTCGTCGTTGGCGGGAATCACGAAGTCGATGTTGTTGGGGTCAGAGTTGGTGTCAACGATACCGAACACGGGGATACCCAGACGGTTGGCCTCGCGGACGGCAATCTGCTCCTTCAGTACGTCAACCACGAAGAGTGCGCTCGGCAGACGGGTCAGGTCGGCGATAGAACCGAGGTTCTTCTCCAACTTGGCACGCTGACGGGTAACTTGCAGCAACTCGCGCTTTGACAAGTTACCGAATGTACCGTCATTCATCAGTTTGTCGATGTTCGCCATTTTCTTCACGGCCTTGCGGATCGTGGGGAAGTTAGTGAGCATACCACCGGGCCAGCGCTCAATCACATAAGGCATGTTGATGCTGGTGGCCTTCTCGGCGATCACTTCCTTGGTCTGTTTTTTAGTAGCGACGAACAGGATCTTCTTGCCACTCTTGGCAATCTGCTTCAGAGCATCGGCAGCCTCGTCAATCTTGGCTGCAGTCTTGTGCAGGTCGATGATATGAATACCGTTACGCTCGGTATAGATGTAGGGAGCCATTGCGGGGTTCCACTTACGCTTCAGGTGACCGAAATGACAGCCGGCCTGGAGCAACTGGTCAAAATTTGTTCTTGCCATTTTGAATTTCTTGCTTTTAAATTGTTTACTTTCTTTTTAATTCTTACTTGTGTTAGAATCAGCCGAATGGTAATCTTAATGAATAATTAGTAATGAGTAATGAGCAATTATGATTACTTCAAACCCGCCAATTATCTCTGAGTCCTTTCGGTTTAGATGCTAAACTATTCAGTTTCCTTTGGAATGTAAAAAGCAACAGCAAAAGTAATCATAATTGCTCATTACTAATTACTCACTACTAATTCCTCAGGATTAACGCTTACTGAACTGGAAGCGACGACGAGCCTTGGGCTGACCCGGCTTCTTACGCTCAACCTCACGGCTGTCGCGTGTCAGGAAACCTTCGTCCTTCAACTTCTTCTTGTCCTCTTCGTTGATCTTCACCAGGGCACGTGCGATGGCGAGGCGGAGAGCCTGGCTCTGGCCAGTAAAACCACCACCGTCGAGGTTGGCCTTGATGTCATACTTCTCAGCAACGTCCAGCAGGTTCAGCGGCTGCTTCACTACATACTGGAGGATGGCTGACGGGAAATAAACTTCTAAATCCTTCTTGTTGATCGTGATCTTGCCAGTGCCCTCAGAAACATATACGCGGGCAATTGAACTCTTACGACGACCTATTGCGTTAATTACTTCCATCTTTCCTTATTATTTATACTGGTTAATATCAATTGCCTTCGGCTTCTGAGCCTCGTGCGGATGTTCTGTACCCTCATAGATGTAGAGGTTGTTCAGCAGGCTGCGTCCGAGGGGACCCTTTGGCAGCATACCCTTCACAGCGTGACGGAGGAACTTCTCGACACCACCCTCGCGCTTGCGAAGTTCGGCGGGAGTCTGGAAGCGCTGGCCACCGGGATAGCCTGTGTAACGGGTATAGACCTTATCGGTCTCTTTCTTACCAGTGAATACCACCTTATCGGCGTTGATAAGGATAACGTTGTCACCGCAGTCAACATGCGGGGTGAAAGTTGGCTTGTACTTTCCGCGAATCAGTTTGGCTACCTTAGAAGCGAGACGACCAACGACCTGGTCTGTGGCGTCAATCACCACCCACTCCTTCTTCGCTGTTTCCTTGTTCACGGAAATAGTCTTGTAACTTAAAGTGTTCATTTTTAATTTTACTACTAAAAAACAGTTTAACTTATTAATTAATGTACGCACATAAACCCACATCCGAGAGTCTAAACCCGGCTGCAAGTCTAACGAACGTAAGAAACGCTGATTCACGAACCGCTTCGCCCGGCCAAAGACGTCGCTATTCACACAACATTTCACGGGGATTCTAAGTCTCTCCCCTAAATCGGACTGCAAAGGTACAAAGATAAAATGGAATTAGCGAGGTTGGATACAAGAAAAAGAATATATTTAACACTGTTTAACATCATTAATAAGCTTTATGTAGTCAGATGGGGCTTAATAAGATTTCATTGCATCTGCAAAACAGTCATTGAAAGATCATGTCGATTTCTATTTTCTTATTTTGCGAATTGCTTCTTTTTTTTATCTTTTTTAATATTTTCGAGATTGGTAATTTACATTTTTCAATGGTTATGAGACAAAAACCTATGGTTGTTTCGAATTTTATGTTTATTTTTGCAGAAAAATTGTGATGAAATGAGACGAATATACCTATCTTTGCTGTTTTCTGCTGTATCATTTTTGGCATATGGTCAGGCTGGACACTTCTTCCCTTCGGAACAATTTTCGAGTGGATTGATTAACGATGTGTGTCAGGACAAATATGGATTTATCTGGATTGCGACAGAAAACGGACTGAACAAATATGATGGTTATCGCTTTACCACCTATTACCATGAAGATGGCGACTCAACAACATTGAACAGCAACATAGTTACAAAACTATATTGCGATAAAAATGGACAATTATGGATAGGCACACGTATGGGGCTAACACGTTACGATTACGCCTCAGACCAATTCGTCAGATATCCATTTCCATTGCATGAGACTCCACGAATTATTTCTATTCTGGAGAGAAAAAACAAAGAATTCCTGATAGGCACATCTGGACGGGGACTTTACTCACTTGTGGACGATAGTTTGATGAAAATCCCTGATGGCTATACCACAGGTTCTGGTAACTGGTATTTTAATAAAATGATAGAGGATAGTAAGGGACGATTTTGGAAGTGTGGCTACGGTGAAGAGGTGACCATGAAAGACCAGAACGGTGTTCATCCGTATTTTATCAATCAGGGAGTGGTAGTGGAGATGGCAGAATCGGATGGCGACATACTGATTATCTGTCTGCATGGCATCTGCCGTTACCACAACGGGCAGATGGCAGAAGCAGATATAGACATATCGGCATTGGGAGGTAATGATGTTGTTATAAGTAGTGCCTATCAAACAAAGAATGGTAATATATATATAGGTACACGAGGCGATGGACTTTTCGTGCTGGAAAAAGGAAGCCGGGAACTGGTACGAGTGGAATGCAGTCTGAACGGTATGGACTTGAACACCGCCAAGATATGGTGTATCCGTGAAGACAATTTGGGCAATATCTGGTTGGGCTGTCAGTCAAAAGGACTGGTCATGATTCCACATATTCAACCTAAATTCTCTTCATGGAGTTTCTCATCACAGGGGTATCGCATCAGTTCAACCATCACCTCTATCTGCAAGGGAGAAAATGATATCATCTGGGCTGTTGTACAAGGTAGCGGGGTGTTTGGATTTGATAAACGAGGGCATATTGTATCTCATCCAGTATCACCCCCTTCGGCAGAATTTATTTTCCGTGACAAAAAAGGATGTTACTGGATAGGCAGTGACAAAGCATTGTATTCCTACGATCCATTGACTGGTAAGTCGCAACACCATACATCCTTCGTATGCGACAAACTGAATGGTATTATTGAAATAGATGATGGGCGGTTGATTATATCAACATACTCTCGCGGATTCTGCATCTATAATCCTGCAGACCACTCTACACGTAATTTTCTGGCAACACAGGTGGACCCAGTAAAAGGGGTTCTTCACAATAACTGGATTTTGTCTATGATGACAGATCGGAAAGGATGTGTATGGATGGCTACATCGGCAGGTATTTCGTGTTACGACCCAGTAAAGGACAACTTCCGTCCATATGGATGGGACAATCTTCTGAACGGAATGATGTGTTATTCACTTTGCGAAACCCAAAACGGTGATATCCTCATCGGCACTGACCAAGGCCTTTACCAGTATCATTCCGGTGATCAAAATGCCACCCGATTTAAGTATGACAACGCCTTAGCCAACAAAGTCGTCGGCACTATTATTGAAGCAAATAATGGTGATCTCTGGTGTGCTACCTCAATGGGCATTTGGCAATTTGACCAGCGAAAGAAACAGTTTATCGGTCATGTGAGCGGAAACGGCTTGACTACCAAGGAATATATCAACTGTGTAGGTTTGCATAACCAAGATAATTTGGTCTACTTTGCCTATAATGATGGATTGATAGTATTCAATCCTGCTGAAGTTACAGGCAACCTCCCCAAAATGTCGGACATAAAGTTGACAGGATTCTATATTGCGGGGACTCCCATAAACGCCATGACTGAATCTAACGGGCAAATCGTGACTGATGGTCCTGTTATAGAAACAGATGAATATCGTGTATCATACCTTGATAACGGCATCTCACTTGAGTTTTCGCTACTTGACTATATTGACCCGCATAACGTTATATTCGAGTACCGAATAGACAAAGGTGTTTGGATACAGAACGAGGCAGGTGAGAACGACATTCGTTTGACTCACCTTAATTCTGGCACATATACGATAGAGGTCAGGGCACTTTTGGGGGGAGCATCTTCAAATTCGAAATCAATTGTTGTCAAAGTAACCCCACCTTGGTACCGTTCTACATGGGCATACTTCCTATATATTATTCTATTTGGTTGTTGTATGTTGTCTTGTATATTATGGTGGAGACGAAGGGAGAACCGCCAACTTGACGAAGAAAAAATGAAGTTTCTCATAAATGCTACACATGACATCCGTTCGCCCCTGACACTCATCATGGGAGCGGTCAAGAAATTGAAGGATATAAGCGGAGAAGGGAAGAGAGATGACAAAATACAGGCTCCTGTTGATTCCATCGATAGGAATGCTAAGCGACTAATGTTGCTCGTAAACCAGATATTGGATGAACGGCGAATAGACAAGAATCAGATGCAATTGCATTGTCGGGAGACAAATCTGGTTGAGTTTATCAGTGGTATCTGTAAATTATATCAGTATGGAGCCAGCCAGCGGAATATAACATTTACATTCGAGCATGACAAAGATCACGTTCTGGGATGGGTGGACCGCATTAACTTCGACAAGGTGATATCTAATCTTCTCTCAAATGCTTTCAAATACACTTTCGACGATGGAGAGGTGAAAGTGATACTTCGTGAACTAGAGAAAGAGATTGAGATACAAATTATTGATAATGGTACTGGTATCAAGGAAGAAGACGCAGAGCATATATTTGAGCGTTTCTACCAAGGGCGCAATTCTGATGATCTTGGTATGCAGGGAACGGGTATAGGTCTAAATCTAAGCAAGGCAATTACCCTGATGCATGGTGGAATAATCAAGGCTGCAAATCGTAAAGACGCCCAGGGAGCCTGTTTTACTGTCACTCTTCCAAAGGGCAACTCACATTTGAAGCCAGAACAAATTGTTACAGATAGTCCTGCCCGCGAGATTCTCTCGGATGGAGGTAGTAATAAACGCGCTTTTCGCCAATTCAGAGTACTCATTGTTGATGACGACCGCGAAATTGCAGATTATATTATTAGCGAACTTGGCAACTATTATAAGTTTGAACATGCATCGAATGGAAGAGAGGGTTTGAAGATCTTATTAACTCAAGATTATGATCTTGTAATCAGCGATGTGATGATGCCAGAGATGGATGGTATCACCATGCTGAAAAGAATAAAAGACAACCCACAGATTTTCCAAATCCCCATAATTATGCTTACTTCAAAAGCAGAAGTGGAGCACAAAATTGAAGGACTGAAATATGGAGCCGATGCCTATATCGCCAAACCGTTTGATATGGAGGAGTTGCACATTCAGATAGATAATCTAATAGACAATGTGCGCCGACTGCGGGGTAAATTTAGTGGTGCTGTCCATCAAGAGGAGCGCGTTGAGAATATTCAGGTAAAAGGCAATGATGAGGCACTGATGGAGCGTATTATGCGTTCGATAAATGCCCATATGTCTGATCCTGACTATAATATAGATGCTTTATCTGTCGATGTAGGTATCAGCCGTGCCCAACTACATCGTAAGATGAAAGAGATGACGGGCATATCCAGTGGAAAATTCCTTCGTAATCTGCGTATGGAGCAGGCAGCCCGCCTGTTGCGTGAAGGTTTGGTGAATGTATCACAGGTTGCCGATCATGTAGGATATTCCGATTTGGCTCACTTTTCTACAGCCTTCAGAAGCCATTTTGGACAGTCGCCATCGGAATATGCAGAAACCCACAAAAAGTGAACAAAAACCCTCAAAAATAGTCACGGTATCTTGTTTATGCTAGCAAGATGCCGTTTTTCTTTTTGTTGCACGCTTTTCGCAACACCATGAGACGTTTTTCTTGCAATGGAATCACTATTTATTAATACCTTTGCAGCAGTTTTTTAAATTTTAACAAACCTAAGTGAAAATGAAACAAAAACAACTGATGAAGAGAACAGTCTCTGCATTGTTGATGCTACTATTGCTGACTTTAAGAGTCAGCGCACAGGAAAGCGTCAACGTGAAGGGAACTGTCGTCGACGAAAGCGGTGAACCCGTGATCGGGGCATCTGTGGTTCTGAAAGGCAAGGGTGGTACTGGAACAATTACTGATTTTGATGGTAATTTCAGTTTCACAGTGCCTGACAAGAACAGTGTGATTGTCATCTCTTACGTAGGAATGCTTACCCAAGAGGTGAAGGCGAGTGAAAAAAACATAAAGATCATCTTGAAGGAAGATGCCGCTCAACTCAACGAAGTGGTAGTAGTTGGTTACGGCCAGCAGAAAAAAGCTTCTGTCGTGGGTAGTATCACACAGACAGATGCCAAGACGCTAGAGCGCCACAGCGGTCTGCCCTCTCTGGGTGCAGCACTGACTGGTAACCTGCCTGGTGTCGTCACCTCAGCCTCTACCGGTCTGCCCGGTGAGGAGGACCCGAAGATCACCATCCGTGGTGCCGCTACACTGAACGGTAGCGCTGAGCCTCTGGTTCTTGTTGACGGTGTTGAGCGTCCCATGAATACGGTGGACCTCAGTTCCGTACAGAGTATTTCCGTGCTGAAGGATGCTTCTGCAACGGCTGTGTATGGTGTGAAGGGTGCGAATGGTGTGATCTTGATTACCACCAAGCGTGGTCAGGAAGGTAAGGCCCAGGTGCACATCAAGGCTAATACTACCATGAAGGTCGTCTCGAAACTGCCTGAGAAATATGATTCTTATGATACCTTTATTATTAAGAACGACGTTATCCAGCGTGAGACGCCGATCAGCGCAGGTTCTTGGGGTGCCTTCAAGGATTTGGAGACTATCAAGAAGTACCGCTATCCTGCTAATTCAACAGAATGGGACCGTTATCCCAACGTAGACTGGCAGAGCGAGTTGTTCAAGAACACTGCCATGTCGTACAACGTGACGGCTGACGTATCGGGTGGTACGAAGACGGTGCGCTATTTCGCCGCTATCGACTTCACACACGAGGGCGATATCTTTAAGGAGTTTACAAACAATCGTGGATATACCTCTGGTTTCGGTTACAACCGTATCAACCTTCGCTCTAACTTGGACTTTGATATTACCAAGACGACACAGTTCACCGTCAACCTCTTCGGTTCGAATGGTGTTCGCCGTTATCCTTGGGGTAATTCCGGTGGTAGTGATGCTTTCTGGGGTGGTCTTTATCGTACTGCTCCGGATTCATTCCGTCCTATCAATTCCAACGGATCTTACGGTTTCTATGCACCCCGTGATGCAGACCAGCCCAACTCAGTGGCAAACATTACTTATGCAGGTGACGAGCGCGCTACGAATACCCAGATTACCACTGACTTCATCCTGAAACAGGATCTGGCATTCATTACAAAGGGGCTTAAGTTTCAGGCTCGCCTGTCTTACGATAATACGATGAGGGAGACTTCACGTGGTATCAATGACACGAATTACCATCCATATTATGAGTACATCAACCCAGAATCTGGTGATATCAGTTACAACTCACGTTGGAATCAGGTTGAAGATACTCCCTATCAGGAGCAGGTTCTTTGGTCTACCAGTGCTGGTAGTGTGGACAAGGGTGCTACTTATCGTAAGTTGTACTACTCATTGCAGGTGGACTATGCTCGTCAGTTTGGTCAGCATGAAGTAACCGCTCTGGGTCTGTTCAGCCGCGACACATACGCAACAGGTTCTATATTCCCCACCTATCGTGAGGACTGGGTAATGCGTTTCACCTACAATTATGCCGGCCGCTACTTCGCTGAGTTCAACGGTGCTTACAACGGAAGTGAGAAGTGGGGTACGAACAACCGCTTCAAGTTCTTCCCGGCATTCTCTGCTGGTTGGATGGTCAGTGATGAGCCTTTTATCCAGAAAGCTGTAGGAAAGTATCTCGATATGTTAAAGGTCCGTGCTTCTTGGGGTAAGGTCGGTGACGACAACCCTGGTGGACGTTGGCAGTATCGTGACCAACTTGATCATCCGGGAAACTATTGGAAACAGACTCCTGGTATGGACGATGCCTCTCCTTACCAACAGTACACCTTTATCCGTTTGGGTAACCCTGACATCAAGTGGGAGACAGTGGAAAAGAAGAATTTAGGTTTCGACTACTCATTCCTTGGTGGTTTGATTGCCGGTTCATTTGATATCTTTGCTGACAAACGTACCGATGTGATTGTTGCTGGTAGCGCTCGTGCTATTCCTTCTTATTTTGGCTTTGAGGCTCCTACTGCCAATGTGGGTGTCATCAAAAATAATGGTTGGGAATTGACCATCCGCCTGAACAAGGTGTTCGCCAACACATTCCGCCTGTGGGGTAACTTCAACATCACTCACGCTGTCAACAAGGTTGACTTCGCTGACGACCCCGCTCTGAAACCTGCTTATCAGAAGCAGGCCGGTTATGCTATTGGCCAGACCAAGTCGTGGATTGATGCAGGATTCCTGAACACATGGGACGATATCATTGGTGAGACCTCACGTAATACATTGGATGAAAATATTCTGCCCGGTGACTATCGTATCATTGACTTTAATGCCGACGGCATCATCGATCAGGATGACGAAGCGCCTTATAAGTACACAGGTACACCCCAGAATACTTATAGCGCTACTATCGGTGCAGAGTGGAAGGGATTCGCCATCAGTTTTCAGTTCTATGGTGTTAACAATGTGACTCGTCTGGTCAACTTTGACGAATTCTATGGTGCAACGAACGGACTCTTCAAGGAGGGAAGTTATTACTATCCCAGTACTGGTCAGGGAGAACTTCCTCTTCCACGCTGGACAGCAAAACTGGATGAAACTTCTTTCCGTGATAAAGGTACGCGCTACTATTATGATGGTGCCTTTGTCCGTCTGAAGAATGCTGAGGTTTCCTATACCTTCACTCAGAATTGGCTGAAAAAGATTGGCATGAACCGTATGAAGATCTATCTGAACGGTGACAACCTCTTGCTTTGGACTGATATGCCCGACGACCGTGAATCTAACTTCAGTGGAGCCGGTAACAGAGGTGCTTATCCTACTGTACGTCGTTTCAACTTAGGTATTGACTTAAACTTCTAAACAATATAGCGATATGAAAATTAAACAATATATTTCCGGTTCTCTCCTGCTGTTTTCGGTACTCTTGCTGACTGCTAGCTGCACCGATTATCTGGACAAGGAGGAGAAAAGTGATATTGACCCCACGCAGCCTTATCTGAATTTCAGGAACTTTCAGGGTTTCGTAGAGGAACTGTATACTGCTATGCCCATTATGACGGGGCACCAGTACCATAGTGCCTGGAACTTCGGTGAGGACGACTATTGGGAACCCCAAGAGAGCCGTCAGTTACCCAATGCCATTGACCAGGGTAATTATTGGGGATGGAATGACTGTTTCTACTCTTATTTCAAAGATAAGCAAGGTGGTATGAACACTGGTACTCCTGAGCGTATGATTAGTGACGTGTCAACCAAGGGTTATCTCTATGGTCTCTGCTGGTTCGGTATCCGTAAGGCTAATATCGGTCTGGCCAACCTCGACCAGATGGTGGATGCTACGCAGGAGGAGAAGAACCTCATAGCAGGTCAACTCTATTTCTTCCGTGCATGGAATCACTTCATGCTGATGCAGTATTGGGGAGGTCTTCCCTATATCGACCGTGTGTTGGAGCCCGGCGAGTCTTTCAACCTGCCGCGTCTGAGTTATCAGGAGACAGCTGATAGGGCTGCTGATGACTTCCAGAAGGCTGCTGACCTGTTGCCCGTTGACTGGGATCAGACTGCTGCCGGTAAGGCTACTTTGGGTAAGAACGACCTGCGTATTAATAAGGTGATGGCTTTGGCCTATAAGGGCAAGGACCTGCTCTGGGCTGGTAGCCCCATGATGAATCAGGAGTCCACAGGCAGTGCAACCTATAATACAGATTTCTGTAAGCGTGCTGCCGATGCTTTTGGTCAGGTACTGAAGATTTGTGATGAGACTGGTCGTTACGAACTGGCTGACTGGAATCACTATCAGGAGATTTTTTATACTTATAAGACGAATAAGATAAACGGTCTGAAGGAGGTTCTCTTCTACGAGAATACGGCTACTTGTCACATCGGTGTATGGCGTTGGAACCTCGTCAACGACTGGCGTCCGCCATTGATTAACAACTCTGGTATCAAGTGCTATCCTGCTGCCAACTATACTGACTACTTCGGCATGGCTGATGGAACACCTGCTTATGTGATTGAAAATGGTAAGTTGGTTCCCAATACTGCTGAAAAGGGGGGTAGTTTCGATATCGAGCATCCTTATAAGAATCGTGATCCACGTTTCTATTACAACTTCATCTATGATGCTGTGAAGACCGTGCAGGATGGTAGTAAGATCCTAGATAATAACACTAAGTTGCCCGACGAGCGCAAACAGTATGCAAGCCTCTTCGAGGGTGGTCTCTACCGTACTGATACTCCGTCTAAGTGCTGTTTTACTGGTTATATGAACAAGAAGTTCACCTCTCAGTTCATGAACGACTTTGACGACTTTAAGGAAGGCTCCGTTCTGGTAATGCCATTACTGCGTCTGGCTGATGTCTATCTGATGTATGCTGAGTCTGCTGCCAATGGCTCTGGTTCTTCCACCGGTACTGCTTCCAACTACGGACTCACAGCAGTTGATGCAATTAATAAGGTGCGTGACCGCGCTGGTGTAGGTCACGTGGCTACCGAGTACTTAAGTTCTGTTGATCAGTTCATGAGTGAGGTGCGTCGTGAACGTGCCGTTGAACTCTCCTTCGAGGGTCACCGCTTCACCGACCTGCGTCGCTGGCTGTTGCTCGACAAGGCTCCCTATAATGTGAAGACTGCTGTCTATTTCGATCGTGCAGCCGACCAGAGTGATGCCGACCGCTATGCCAATCCTAAAGAGAATCACGTGTTGAACCTGCGTGAGGTGGTGCTCGTCGAGCGTAAGTACTCGCTGCCCAAGCACAACTGGTTCCCATTCCCACAGAAAGATGTACAGATGTATCCTGAGTTTGCACAAAATCCGGGTTGGTAATTTTATAGATGAAAGAATAAAGATTAAAGATGAAGAATTATATGAAACTACATAAATCATTTGCCTTACTGATGCTTGCCGCCGTCGTAGGCGAAGGTTCAGTAGCAAGCGCACAGCAGGTGGCCGACACTGCACAGGTCAATGTGGCCTTCGGCACGAAGGCCAAGGAGGATCTCCTCGGTGGCATCAGTGCTGTCAGTGTGTCTGACTTGCTGAAGAAAGATTATTATACCAGTAGTCTCGGTGAACTGTCAAGTTTGGTCAGTGGCTATAATGGTAGTGTCTGGGGACAGGATGCACTTGTCCTGGTTGATGGCGTTCCCCGTGAAGCAGCCAAAGTGGATCCCACGATGATAGAGTCTGTTACCGTCATGAAGGCTGCCAGTGCTGTGGCTCTCTACGGTAGTAAGGGTGCCAAGGGTGTCATTCTAATTACCACCAAGCGTGGTGAGGCCAAGCCTTTGAGCGTTGATGTTCGTGCCAATACAGGTCTGTATTTCGCCAAGCGTTACCCGAAGTATCTAGGTGCTGCTGAATATATGAAGTTATATAATGAGGCTCGCACCAACGACGGCCTTGCTGCCCAATATGATGATGCTACTATCTACAATACTGCAGCCGGTACGAATCCCTACCGCTATCCTGATATGGATTTCTATACCAGCGAGTTCCTGCGTAAGGCTTATAACCGTTCGGACGCTACCGTGGAGATTTCCGGTGGTAACGACCATGCGCGCTACTATGCTAATCTGGGTGCTGAGTATAACACAAGCATGATAAAGTATGGTGAGAAGAAGAACGACGACGATCTAAACCTGCATGTTCGCGCTAATGTAGACATGAAGATTACCGACTGGCTGTCTGGTTTCACCAATGCCGCCATGAAGTTCGAGAATAACTATTCCGGTCGTGGTGACTTCTGGGGTGCTGCTGCTAACCTGCGTCCCAACTGGTATTCACCATTCCTGCCCATCAGTATGATGGACCAGAGCGTATCTTCTGTTGCTTCGTTGATTAAGTCAAGTATGAACACCGTTGACGACCAGTATCTGCTGGGTGGTAATAATGCAAATCAGTCGACTGTCTATGGTGACATATTAAAGGCTGGCTATATTAAGTCACGCGTTCGTACATTTATGTTCGATATCGGTGTGAAGGCTGACCTCGGTGCTCTACTGAAGGGCCTAACATTTACAACCACCTACAGCATTGACTACTGGTATGACTATAACGAGGCTTGGCGTGAGCAGTATGCTACCTACGATCCTCAGTGGTCACAGATGAACGGTAAGGATATTATTGTAGGTCTGACCAAATATAGTGATGATAACAAAGGTATAAGGGAACAAATTGGTCAAGCTTTTGACCAGCAGACCTCTACGCTCCGTATGCAATTTGACTATGCGAACAGTTTCGGTCAGAACAACATTGTAGCAACATTGTTGGGCTGGGGCTATCAGCAGCAGTTGGCTCGTGATGCTGACCACAGTAGCAGTGACTACCACCGCATCAGCAATCTGAACCTCGGTCTTCGTGTTGATTATAACTATGCTCATAAGTACTATGCTGAGTTCAGCGGAGCACTTGCACACTCAGCCAAATTAGCCGAAGGTCACCGCAACGCCTTCTCGCCCTCAGTGGCATTTGGCTGGCGCATCAGTAATGAGAACTGGTTCAAGGAGAACGTTTCGTTTATCGATAACCTGAAACTTACCGCTGCTTACTCGTGCCTGAATCAGGATATCGACCTTGACGGTTGGTATATGTATCAGGAAGCCTACAATGCCAGTGGCACGTGGTACAACTGGCAGGATGGTGCTCAAGGTGGTGCAGCTCCCTCGGCTTCTCGTAGTGAGAACAGTGATCTGACTTATGTAAAGCGTAAGGAATGGCGTATCGGTCTGGAGGGTAGCCTGTTGAACCGTATGATCACCTTTGACGTCAACTACTTCAACCAGTTGACTGACGGTCTGGTTACCACTGGTGCAGCTACCATCTATCCTTCGTACTTTAATTCGAGAGGCAGTTTCCTGCCCTATACTAACTACAATGCTGACAAGCGTAATGGTCTTGATTTCGATGTACGTTTCAACAAGAAGTTCGGTGAGGTTGAGGCTACTCTCGGCGTTGTCGGTATGTACTACACTACGAAGGCTGACAAGCGCGATGAGGTATGGAGCGACAGATACCAGTATCGTGCAGGCCATAGCCTCAGCACAGCATGGGGTTACGAGTGTGAAGGATTCTTCAATAGCGAAGAGGAAATCGCCAATCACGCCACACAGACTTTCGGTACCGTTCGTCCTGGTGACCTGAAATACAAGGATCAGAACAACGATGGTATCATCGACTCTAAGGACCAAATAGACTTAGGTAAGGGTACTGCTCCCTTCTTCTACGGTGTGAACCTCGAATTAAAGTGGAAGAACTTCACGTTCTTTGCCTTGGCTTCCGGTCAGGCAGGTGGTATTGCCTTCAAAAACAATACTTACTATTGCCCGACAGGCACGAGCAAGTACAGCATATATGCCCGTGACAGTTGGACTGCTACTACTGCAGCCACAGCTACTTATCCTCGTCTGACAACGACAGACAACTCGAACAATCTCCAGACCTCTTCGTTCTGGAAGTATTCTACCAATCGTTTCGACCTGACAAAGGTTCAGGTGACCTACGACATGCCGCAGAATTGGTTTGAGGGTAAGTTTGTCAAGGGCTTAAGCGTCTATCTGAGTGGTGAGAGCCTGCTGACCTTCTCTGGTGAACGTGAGTTAATGGAGACCACGATTGGTGCTGCTCCCCAGTGTCGTTTCTACAACCTCGGTGTAAAGGTCAATCTTTAAAAATGAAGGATAAACAATTAAAGATTAAATAAGATGATTACTAAAGTATTAAAATATACAGTTCTTTCGCTGGGTCTGACCTTCGTGCTTACCTCTTGCGACGATTTGTTGGAGCCCGCTTTAGAGAACCAGAAAGACTTGGAGGCATTACAAAAGGAGGCTAAGTCAGTTCAAGGCCTTTTGGAGAATGCCTATGCTATGCTGCCTGCCTATTATGACAACAGCGACTATGCTACTGATGATGCTGTGACCAACCAGAAAAGTAATGCCTTTATCAAGATTGCTACCGGTGGTTGGACGGCTGACAATGGCGCGCTGAGTGTATGGCCAAATTCCTATGCTGCCATTCAGTATGTGAACCTGTTCATGAAGACCAAGGACGGTCAGCAGTATGTAAAGAATGAAACAACCAACAAACTGTTGACTAAGCGCCTGTTAGGCGAGGCATACGGTCTGCGTGGCATTCACCTCTACTATCTGCTGCGTAACCACGCAGGTTTGGTTGGTGGTAAACCGTTCGGCGTCCAAATCTTCGACGAAGCACTGGATATCAACAGCGATTTCAACGTGTCACGTAAATCGTTTGAAGAGTGTGTTACTAAGGCCCTTGCTGATCTCGACCAGGCTATTGCTCTGTTGCCTTTCGACTATAATGACGTCACGGAGGTTCCAGGCAAGTTCCAGGACATTACCACCGATCCGGCCATCTATAATCTTGTGATGGGTAACAAGGCTCGTCAGTTGGTGAATGCCCAAATTGCTGCATCGTTCCGCTCACGTCTGCTGCTGCTGGCTGCCAGCCCCGCTTTCCTGAATGATGGTTGGGATAAGGCTGCTGATGCTGCTGCTACCGTCATTGACGAGTTGGGTGGTGTTGCTGCCCTTCCTGCCGACGGTATCACTTATTATGACGGCAATAACGTGACCGTTGCCGTAGAGGGCGCTAACCCGAAGGAAATCCTGTGGCGTATGAATAGGGAGAGCAACAGTACTACTCAGGAAAGTAACAACTATCCTCCCTCGCTCTTTGGTAACGGTATGATGAACCCCACCCAGAACCTGGTGGATGCTTTCCCAATGGCTAATGGTTATCCCATCAGCGATCCTAACTCTGGCTACGATGCTAACAATCCCTATGTTAACCGTGATGCCCGTCTGGATCTCTACATCATCCATGATGGTAGCACAGCCGGTGTGAACAACACCATAATCCGTACTGGTAGCAAGTCTGGTTCTAACGACGGTATCGACGTTATTGAGAGCAAGTCGACCCGTACTGGTTACTATATGAAAAAGCGTCTGCGCATGAATGTGAACTGCGATCCTACTGCAACGTCAGGTCAGGACCATATCACTCCGCGTATCCGTCTGACTGAGATTTTCCTGAACTATGCTGAGGCTGCCAACGAGGCTTGGGGCCCACAGGGTAAGGGTTCTCACGATTATAGCGCTTACGACATCATCAAGGCCATCCGCCAGCGTGCAGGTATCGTTAATGACGAGTATCTTGAGAGTATTAATTCGAACAAGGACAAAATGCGTGACCTTATCCGTAACGAGCGCCGTATAGAACTCTGCTTCGAGAGTTTCCGTTTCTGGGATCTGCGCCGTTGGAAGGCTGACTTGAACGAGACTGCTCGTGGTCTTGACGTCAACGAGACGCTTGGTACCTTCACCTATACTCCGCTCAATGTTGAGGCACGTACTTATCAAGCTCATCAGAACTATGGTCCTATCCCACAGTCTGAGGTTTTGAAATATAACAACCTGCAGCAGAATGACGGTTGGAAGTAATTAAAGTTAAGAATTAAGTATTAAGTATTAAGAATTATGACGACAAAGAATATCAAATCCTTACTCTTTGCAGGTATTGTAGGTTGCAGCGTGGCCGCAGGTCTCACCTCCTGCAAGAGCGGTGACCAGGACTTCCCTGATTTCGACTATCAGACTTGTTACTTTGCCAAGCAGTACCCCGTACGTACCATTGAGTTGGGTAACGATTTGTATGTCGACCTGACATTTGACAATCAGCACAAGTGCCAGATTCAGGCTGTGATGGGTGGTGCTTACAGCAATCCACGCGACATCAACATCAACATTTCCATTGACCCGACGCTTTGCGATGGTCTGACCTTTGCTGACGGTTCGGCTGTGACGCTGATGCCCGAGAACTATTATCAGTTGGCTGCTAACAATATCGTTATTCCTGCAGGCGAGCCTGTTGGTAGTGTTGAGGTACAACTTACAGATGCTTTCTTTGCTGATCCCCTGTCAGTGACGAACCATTATGCCATTCCCGTACGCATGATTAATGCATCGGGTGTTGATTCTATTCTCTCTTCGAAGAACTTCACGGTGTATGTCGTTAAGTTCGTGAACAAGTATCACGGAGAATATCTGATCAATGGTAATCTTCAGGGTGCTACTATGAATGTTACTACGAAAGGTCTGAATACCTCAGTCTTCAACTATGCTGCAAAATCTGCAGATGGTGTTGCTCATAGTTGCGAGGTGCAGTTGTCGTTTGACGATAATGGATATTGTTCTGCTTCCTCTAATACAGAGGGCTTTACAGTCAGTGGTTCTGGTCACTTCGTAGAGAATGACGAAACTCAGTTAGTAGGAAATCGTCATCCCAACACGCTATATCTCGAATTCTCCGTGGCCAATGATGCCCTTGGTATTAATGCCTCTGAGAAGTATACACTAACTTTAAAGACTCGTGGTGTCACCTCAGAGAACTTTATGTAATTTAGAAACAAAGTAAGTTATGAAACAGAAGAATTTTTCAATAAGTGCTTTGCTGAGTCTTTTTGCAGTGTCAACACTGATGACAGGATGTGCAGAAAAGTTTGATACTTCCTATCCTGCTGGTAATAAACCTGCAGTTGTCTCAGAGGCTGAGCAGTTGGCTGCTTATAACACACTGGTGTCATATATTGATGCTGCCAATTTCCGTTTGGGCAATACGCTGGCTTCCTCCGATTTTGACCAGGGTACAGTGGCTGCATCACTGACGCTGTCTAACTTCAACGAGGTAACGATTCCCGACCTCTATGTTCACAGTGCTCAGGTAGATGCTGAGGGTAAGATTGATACACTTGCTGCAGCCTCACTGGTTAGGGATGTCGCTGCGAAAGGCATCAACATCTTTGCACCAGCACTATGTGCCAGTTCCAACGTCAATACATCTTATCTCGCTTCGCTCATTCAGCCTATGACTGTAGAAGAAGATGAGGTGACTGGTAACGATGTTTTAGATTTCGAGGATGTAGATTTGGGTATTACCTATTCTATGCAGAAAGCAACTGGTGACGAAGGTAAGGGTGATGCTGTTGTTGAGGATGATCCTGTAGGTGAGTCTGGCCATGTTGTGCATGTCAGCAAAACCAGTCAGAGTTTCCCTGCTATCACCATCAAGTTCCCAGAAGGACGTAAATTAGGTGACTATACAGATTTGTCAATCGACTTTTATGCTGTGAACAACACTGCTGTCAATCAGAAGATTTTCTTAGCCATGGGCGGAAAGAATAATGAGTTTAAGAAGCCCAGTGAATATGACTGCGCATTAAACACATGGGGTCGTGGACTAATCAGCATTCCCTTGGCAGCATTGGCTTTTTCTGACAATCAGATGTCACAAACAGAAGTGACGCTTGTTATTGGACCTAAGTTGACGAATTGCGAATATTACATTGACAACATTACTTTCACGTACAAGTATCGTCCTACATACGAGGTGGAGAAGACACCTGAGGAGAAGTTTGAACTTATTGGTGGTGAACTGGATAATTATATCGCTGCCGCTATGCAGTCTGCTCCCGCCATCAACTCTTGGACGGTAGCAGATTGTCCTGTCACTTCTTCTGCTAGCCTGATTTGGAAGCAGGCTATGGGTAATGCCTACTTTGGCTATGCCGCCAAGAGCATGCGTGCGCAGCGTTCAGATGCCAAGTTGTTCGTTAGCGAATATCTGATGGATGCAACTGTACGTACTGATTTCCTGAATGTATTGGCTGAGGCAGAAAATGTTGCTAAGATAGATGGTATTGACGTGCTGATGTCTATCACTGATTCGTTTGATGCAACGGAGTTTACCACCATGCTGAATGAACTGGCTGCTACAGGCAAATTGATTCGCCTCACTATCCAAAGTATTACAACTGATGCTACTGCAGCAGCAGTCGTAGGTCAGACAGTCTCTACTTATAAGCAGCAGGTGCAGGTTGGTCAGCAGTATGGCATCACTTTCAGTTCGGTCATCGAGTCGGCCACCAATGCAGGTTTGTGGACTACTGGCTACAACCGTAAGGCTATTTATGCCAGTGTTGCTGACGCATTGAAGTAATTGAAAACGTTGCCTGGGATACTGATTTTTCCCAGGCAACGTTTCTTTGCAACATTTTGGCAATTGAATGATACGTTTTTCAATGGCTGTTACAAAATTAGTTAGTACTTTTGCAGTCGAAATGAAAATATAATCGTTTAATTATTTAAATAACACTAATTATTAACTTAAATTATTTTGATTATGAAGTTTTTTACTAAATCAGTTTTCGCAGCTATCGCTTTGATGGCAGGTGTAACAACAGCAAATGCTCAGGATTACACAAATTCTGACGAGTGGGTTGAGTTGGATGCAGAAATGTGGCATCAGTGGGCCAATCCTGATGACGAGACAACTTGTACAAAGGGGGCAGAGATTACAGGTGACATGACTCCTGCTTGGAATTTGAACTCTGAAATTGGCGCAGGTGCTTGTATCCTTGGTGCCGAGAACGTTACATTTAATCTCTATGCTGACATTTCTGAGTACGAAAAGTTGATTATCTTCGGTGCCGGTGGTCCTGGCATGCGCGTTATGTGCAACCGTGAAAAGAACGAGGGTGCTTGGAAGAACTTGATTGTTGGTTTCAATGCTGACGATTCTCACTGGGATGCCGATTTGGAGTGCTTGGTTATTGACCTTGAAGAGATTAAGACTATGCCCGTTACTGCTAACAATGGTGCCGACGAGTATGGTGTAGCAGATGGTGCTGAGCGTACTGATGACTATGTACACCTCCACTGTTTCAAGAATGCTTGGGGTGGTGAGTTCCCCACTAGCGTTAGTGCTGCTTATCTTTGGAAGGCTGGTGATTCAACTGGTATCAAGGAAGTTAAAGAGGGTAAGAAGGATAATGCATACTACAACCTTGCTGGCCAGCGCATAGTGAATCCTACCAAGGGTCTGTTCATCCAGAACGGTAAGAAGGTGCTCGTAAAGTAAGATAATGTAGTTTATCAAACTTCGTTTTCGCCACCCCAAGAATAAATTGGAGTGGCGAATTATTATTTATCCATAGTGGAATTCTATCCGCAGGCTTTGCAACAGGAAACACCAAGAATGGAAATAATATTTCCAATTCAGTACAAAATCATCAAGATACATTTTTCATATTTTGTGAAACAAAAAAAATTTGCTAATTGATTCTTTTTTCGTATCTTTGCCCCAAAATAACTAGAATATCAGATAATGACGTAAAATGAAGAAGAGTATTTTTACTTTGGTTCTGTTGATGACACTCACCTGGCAGAACATGGCGGCTCAGGAGCGCCGTCCCATTGACAATGAACATCCACTGTGGCTGGTGCATATCGACGTGTGGTATAACGCCGACCCGCAGAAAGTAATCGACCTGATTCCAGAGGACGTCAGGCCGTATGTGTGTATGAACCTCTCGCTGTCGTGTGCGTACAATAAGGACAAAAACATCTATACCAGACCGCGTTCGGCTGTGAGAACCTACAAGTCGTGGGCCTCTGTATGCCAGAAAAACGGCATGTGGTTTACCTGTCAGCCCGCCAGTGGCGGACATACCCATATTCAAGACAACGACTTGGAGACGTTTGAGTATTTCTTCAAGACCTATCCAAACTTTTTAGGCTGGAACTATGCTGAGCAGTTCTGGGGCTTCGACGAGCCTGGCGACATGAGTTCGTCGACACAGGCAGGGCGCTGGGCCTTGTTTGCCAAGTTGGTTGAGATGTCGCACCAGTACGGCGGCTTCCTCACAGTGAGTTTCTGTGGCAACATCTGGAGCCACCCGCTGAACCCCATCGGCCAGATGAAGCGTGAGCCGAAACTACTGGAGGCTTGTAAGAAGTACCCGGAGAGTATCCTCTGGCTGTATAAATACACTACGTCGAGTTGTTTCTACAACAACGAGAGTGTCACAATCGCTCCGTATATCTCAGGACTGGCTAAGAACTACGGTGTCCGCTACGACTACTGCGGCTGGGAAGGCGCCATGAGCGACCTGGTGGGCGAGGGTAAATGCAAATATCCAGGAGCTGCTGGCATTGGAACAGTGATGGAGCAGACGGGTATCAATGGTGCCGCCGTATGGGATGGACCTGAACTAACTTGGACACAAGGCGGCGAGGGTTTCACTGAGTCCAATACGAAAACCGTTGAAGGTTATTCGCGTCGCAACTGGACTGCAACGCCCCATTTCAAGGCCATCTGGACCGATATGTACCGCAAAGTGATTGATGGTACGCTGCGCATTCCTACTCGTAAAGAGGTTGTAGACCGTACGAAGATTGTGGTGGTAAACGATGTTAATTCTGGCAATGACGAAGACAAATATGCTGCCTGGGGCAACCTCTACGATAATCTCTACAAGCAGGATGACCCGATGAACAAGGGCAACGGCCAGTGGATGAATAACTACTGCTTTTTTAAGAAGACAGGCCGCTATGCTACCATTCCCGTAACGCTTGAACTCTACGACAACCTGGCAAAGAGCATCCCTGTACAGGTGCTGAAGTCGAAGCGTACCTCGCAGTGGAGCACTCTGAAGAAGAAGGCCGAGGATTTTAATGCCCAATACCCAGAGGTTTCTACTGGTGATCTTTTCGTGGCCCGTATGGGTAACCAGTTGGTGACCTATACGCCGTATTCATATCTTAATAAGAAGATTACTGCCGAAGGTCGTCTCGCCCTGCAGTACAACACCTGCGACTCGCTCATCCTGAACTATGGCAAGTTGTCGAGTGGACTCGTCCGTGAGTACAATGACCACATTGACATTTATCTGAACAACTTCCGTACAGATACCACTAAACTGGTTAAGGATATCATCACCATTAAGGGAGTTTCGACAGAGCCAACCTATACGAAAAATGATCGCGAGTCGGCAACTTCTGAAATTACAGAGGAGTGGGATGCTGAGAATGGCACCTTCACGCTCAACGTAAATCATAAGGGAGGCATTGACCTCTCTATCCTGTGTGGTGGTACCAACAGCCGTCCTGCCATTGCTGCAGCTCAGCACCTGCCTTTGCCCCAACAGCCTGCCGAGAGCAACATGCCCATCATCGTTGAAGGCGAGAACATGGATTACAAAAATATTTCTGGCGTTAAACTGCAAACAACAGGCGGTGTACCCGACGATATGCGTGAATTCTCTGCCCTTGGCTATATCGCCTTGAGCACTAGCACGAAAGGCTCGCTGCGCCACCAACTTAATCTAAAGCATGCTGGCAACTATACCATTGCCGTACGCTATTGTGAGTCGGCAAAAACCGGCAAGATGGAGGCCGTGGTGAATGGCGAGGCTATCAACTTCGACATTCAGCAGACCGGTAAGAACGAATGGGTGAAATCAACCTTCACCGCCCATCTGGCTGAGGGTGTCAACGATTTGCGCTTGAACAACGTAGATGGCATCAAGATGCTTGTAGACCAGATTATCTATACCCCTGCTGATTTAGAACCTGAGAAATTTCTCATCACCATCCGTGAGGCCGAGTTGGGTAACTTGACCAGCAATGTGAGTCAGGCTGCCGAAGGTGAGACAGTGACATTGACTATACACCCCAATAAGGGCTGCGTGCTGAAAGAACTGCGCGTAGTGAATGGCGTGTATTACACCATGGGTAAAACCATCAGTTTTGATGCCAATGCCAACGAGATTACCTTCCAGATGCCTGACGACAACATGACGCTACAGCCCATCTTCGAAGATGTATCCATAGTTTGCAAACTTGACTTCACCAATGTTGTGGCAGGTAATATTCCGCAGGGATGGCGTTGTGTGCAAGAGAACAACGAAGTACATCAATATCCCAACGGCTATGGTCAGGGTGCACGCACCATGGCAGGCTTTACTGGCTATCAGGGTAAGGCATTGTACTGGCGTGAAGCATATGCAGAATACGGACAACAGACGGCCTATCCCCTAACTTTAGAACCAGGTGATTACAAGTTGACCTATGTGATGGCAGCTTGGAAAGGCAGTCCGAAGTTTAAGGCTAGCATCTTGAATAGCACAGGAACGTCACTTGCAGAGTCTCAGGTCATAACAGCCTCTCCCAATGCAAATGGCGATACATCGGCTGATCTCTCAAAGGCTGAGATTCATGAATTGACTTTCTCTGTCAAACAGTCAGGCAACTATATGTTGCGCTTTACCAATGGAACTCCTGATGCTGGCGGATTAGATGAGTTCCTGTTGTTGGAGTGTCGTATTAGCAATGTCGGCATTACTGGCATTCATGATATTAAGTACAACTCAGTTGTACCTATTGGCTACTACGACCTGCAAGGACGACGCCAGACTAAACCTGCCAAAGGTCAGGTTATCATCTTGCGTAACTCAGATGGCACAAGTCGTAAGATCGTGAATATATAATTTAAAGAGGAGAGAAATTTCTCTCCTCTTAAATATGTTATTTTATCCGAGGTCCTAAATACGACGGTTTCATTCCACCCCAATCTATGATAACTTTTTGAATCATCTGTTGAGGATCTAATGCTTTGAATTCTATGCTATGCTTTTTCTTCCGCTTATCAATGGCAAATTGCATATGACAGAGTATTCCGTTACGCATCACCTGATCCTTCCAGGTGCGATCATATTCTGCAAACTTGTTCTCAAACACTTGAGGTTCGCCACTGTCGATGCTAACAGCAATACGATTGCTCTTGCCTTGATAGATAGGCCAGAAGGGTACGGCATAAAAATAAATATCAATGGAGTCGGCCTTAATGGTTGGTAACTGATAAGCGACATCGCCCAACTGCATCACCTGCCAGTCGTAGCCGATTCCTTTTACCAGTTTGGCATCGGTCGACTTTTTTTTATAATTGGCAATATCGATGACATGATAACCTCTTGGCTTCTCGTTTCTTATCTGAAGATCATAGGGGTGTTCATCAACACCTTTTGTGTATGTTACTTCTGGCTTATTCTGATAGAGTGCACACCAGCCAGGTGCCAATGCCATCATTCCGCGCCACTTTCCATCTAACAGTTCGTTATAACGATGATTCAGGTTGTTGATGCTATCATAAGCAATTTCCATCTGACGGGCTGCCCAATTTGCCTCAGCAATTTTCCCTTCCGACAACAATTCTTGATTCAATTGTGCCATCAAGAACTTGCGATTCATCTGATATGCTCCTTGAATAGGAAATTGTATCAGTTCGAACCATGCTGCACTACCATCTGACATTTTCTCAACAGCATCGCTAATACGTTGATAGTCCGTCAGACGCTGTTGTGCCTCGCTATAACTCTGGAATGAGAATTCTGTAGGTTTCAGTCCTGTGTGCTCCTCGTCGTCCCATTCGTACTCCCAGCCCATGAACTCGGGTTTGCGACTCCAAGCGAGTTGAAGATATGTGTCGAGAATTTCCTGATAGTTCCCCTTACCAAAGTAACTTTCAAGAATCTTAGCCTGATGATGGTTTATATTATCGAAGTTGAAAGCATGAATATTCCAAGCCATGTCCATAAATGTTTGGATGCCCAGTTCCATAGGTTTGATATCGCCCACATTGAGCAACCAGTAACGGTTTGCGCCATGATCAAAGGCTTTCTTTAGTTCTTCGTACATTAGAACTGGTGGTGTGGTGTTAAGCCAAAGGTAGTCGTGTGGTGCACCTAAATATGAAAGGTGGTAATACACACCTGCACCACCAGAGCGTTTTTGTTCTTCTGGGTTCGATACACGTTTCATGTAGCCGTAATTATCGTCAACCCATACAAGTGTGATATCATCTGGAACTTTTAGGCCGTTTTCATAAATATCCATAGTTTCTTTGTAGGGCACAAAGATTTGTGGAATCTCAGTAGCAGGTTTGCCTATATGTTTTTCTAATAGCATGCGCTGGTCTTCGAATACTTTTTCTATTAATAGAACTCGCTCTTCTATAGGCAAGTTACCACGAAGGCCGGCATCGTGAAGACCTCTCATCGCGGTAGTGTATATATTCTCATATTTTGCAGCAGCAGATAGACGAAAACTCCATTTCTGAAGAATTGTCTCACTATTAGTCATATAATTCCAATCGCCATCGCGGAGTTGGTCCCATTCTGTTGAAGCGGCATTGTTCAGCAAAAGGGGTTCACAATGCGAGGTCGTAATGATGATACCGAAAGAGTCGCATACCACCTTGCTATCTGGATGACTATAGAACGCTCCTGTACAAGAATGCATAGCAGGAGCCAGCATATTAGCTTTTAATCGCAATAATAACTCGCATACTTTGGCATAGGTTTTAGGCCCGATATCACCCAATTCCCTTTCATAGTTGGTTGATGCCCATGGCTTCAATCCCCAGTCTTCATCGTTGATAAAAATACCGCGATATTTTACTGTAGGTTCTCCGGAGACAAAATAATCACAGTCAACAGAAACATCGGGATTCTTTGGCACTGGCACATCGGCCCACCAATACCACGGTGACACCCCAATGCGTTGCGAAATGTCATAAATTCCATAGATAGTTCCTCGCATATCACTGCCTGCAATCACCATGCGAGGCTTTGGTTCTGATGTTACGGTGATGACATAACTCTCCCACTTGTCTTTCAAGTCAGATTCCTTCAATACACCATTGACAATCAGTTGTTTAATCGTCTGACTCTTGCCATAGGTACCAATTATGATTTGTGATGACCCTCCTTTGCAACCTGTCACCATTTTGATGTCTTGGCGCAAGTCGTTGATGGCTCTCACTACCTGATAATGTTCGTCAACGTCATAACTGACAACTGCATCCCTGATTTTGAAAGACATACCCTGAACACATATTGGGAACAGGAGTAGTAACCATAGAAATCTATTCATATTTGTTGCTTTTGTTTTCTTTATAAAAACCCAGGCCTTTACAAGCCTGGGTTAATCAAATTAACTAACAAAGTATGTGTCTAAATCGTATTTTTTGCAAAATTAATAAATACTCATCCTATAATACAAAAAAAACGTTTCGTTTATATGTGAATATCTCTCGAGCAAGAAAAATGTGGCTTTTAGCAATAAAGACAAAAGTAGATGAAACAATTTTCACTTCCATTTTGAGAAGATGAAATAGTTTTCTGTAAGAAAATGTATGCTTTATGTTTGGTGGTTTGGAAGATTATACCTATATTTGCACCAAATTCAGAAGCAATATGAGAATCAACCTATTCAAGAAACGAGCCATCACTAAGATGCTGACCCTGTTGGGCTTCAGCGCAACGGCTTTTGTCTTTGCCGCCTGCTATGGCGCTGTCCCCAAAAGATATATGGAAGAGAGTTATTCCGATAGTATCCGTACCGTCTTTGAAGGAGATGACACACTTACTGTAGACGCTTCAGATGACAGAGCAGCAGACGACCTTCTTCGTCGCGAAGATGCATCCCGTTCCCTTGACAATAGCGGAAATACTGACAATTAGTACACTCATCCGTGCGCATCCATTCCCGATGGCGGTAGGGCGCATAGCGGTTCTCCCACACTTCCATAAAGTCATCTTTGTAGATATTCCCCTGGTTGTAGTCAGCCCGGATACTGGTACAGGCAGCAATAGAACCGTCGGCCATCACGGAACCTACCGTAATACCAGCTTGACAGGAGAAGAGACGACTGCGTACATCACCCTCATAGTTGCCTAAGAATCCCTCGCAGCCATAGTCAGCCCGAATCCTACCCTCTTTGCGCACCTCTTTGATAAAGTCAAACACCCCTCGGAATTCCTCGTTCGTCAGTCGCATATCAGGATCGAGGACTGCACGACCAACGGGAAAGACAGTAAAGAGTCGCCAACGCTTCACCCCCTTGCCAATCAGGAACTCCTTGATATCGTTCAGTTTCGAGTAGTTGCGACGGTTCACACAGGTGACGATATCGAAGAGGAATCCTTCAGTAGCCACTAACATATCTATCGCTTGACTCACCATCTGGAAACTCTGGTTGTTGCCTCGCATCCAGTTGTGGTCTTCCTCCAAACCATCGAGACTGATGGCCATCGAGTGAATGCCTGCCTTCAAAAGATCCTGCCAGCGCTGGGGTGTCAGATGCAGGGCGTTGGTCACCATCCCCCAGGGGAAGCCCTTCTCATAGATAGCCCGTCCACACTCCTCAATATCACGACGCATAAGGGGTTCTCCACCAGAGACGATCACAAACACCTTGTGGGGATCAGTCTTGGCAGCGATACCGTCGAGAACCTTTAGGAAGTCCTCTTTCGGCATATCCTTGCTCTCCGACTGCATCTTACAGTCGCTGCCACAGTGCCGGCATTTCAGGTCGCAGCGCAGGGTACACTCCCAGAACAACTGTCTCAGGGGATGTTCCTTTCGCAACATATTCTCCTGCTGCCGCCACAGTTCGAGGGCGAGTTTCTTTTTCAGGGTCAGGGGCGTGGGCTTCATTGCTTGTTTCATATCGTTGTCTTTAATCTTAGGCTGTACCAAATGGTTTGGATAATGCCCCTCATGGCGAGGTAAACAACCTGCGCCAACCAGAGGAAGTGATTAGTGAATAGTGAAAAAGTGAAAAATTTGCTGCCGCCGTAGACGGTGAAGAAGACAATGGCGGAGAGGAACGACGAGACCAGCATACCCCTTGTGGCTGTCATACCGATGAAGACCCCGTCCCAGATAAAGGCGACACAACCCGCCACTGGGATGAGCCACGCCCACCAAAGATATTCGCGAGAGGTTTCTATCACCTGTGGCTCGTCTGTCAGCAGCGAGACAATCCAACGCCCTCCTACTATATATAATAAGGTATAGGCAGCAGTGACAATCACCATCCAAATCCAAAGCCTCCGCAATGTCTCTCGGAAAGCAGTGCCGTTATGGGCCCCGTAGGTCTTGCCGCACAGAGCCTCGCCAGCATAGGCAAAGCCATCCATGAAATAGGAGAAAAACAGATAGAGTTGCAGCAATACGGTATTTACAGAAAGGATGACAGCCCCCTGACGGGCACCTGCTGAGGTAAAGAACAGATTCACCGCCACCAGACAGAGCGTCCTCAAGAATATGTCGCGATTTATTTTGAGGAAAGAGGAAAGTGGAGAGTGGAAGGAGAATACTTTGCCGCAGACATATCTCTTTCCTCCTTCCTCTTTCCACTTTCCTCTAAACACCTTACCGTAATACCTCGCCAGCAGCCCCAACGCCACTAACAACCCAGCATACTGCGCAATGACCGTCCCCAACGCCACACCCTCAATCTTCATACCGAAGCCATAGACCAGTGTCAGCGAAGCCAGAATATTTACTATGTTCTGCATGATACTGATGAACATCGGTATCCGTGTGTTCTGCATACCGATATACCAGCCCATCAGACTGAACAGTGCCAACGAGGCTGGCGCTCCCCAGATGACAATATAAAAGTAGGTCGTGGCATATGGTACGACATCTGCCGTCGGGCCAATCAGCCAGAACATCAGCCATTTCAGCGGCACTTGGAGTATGATCAGCAACAGGGCAATGCCAAGGGCCACGCCCACCGAACGTACCAATAATCTTGTGACTTCTGTCAGATCCCTTCGCCCCAACGCCTGTGCCGTCAATCCGCTGGCCCCCATACGGAGAAAACCAAACAACCAGTAGACCAGATTGAAGATCATCGAGCCCACCGCCACTGCTCCGATATAGACAGGACTGCCCATGTGGCCCACGATCGCCACATCGATCATCCCCAGCAACGGCACGGTGATGTTCGACACAATCGAAGGCAGCGCAATCTGCAATATCTGTCTGTCTCGGATGTTCATCTTGCTTGCAAAATTAGTAGTTTTATTTGAGTTATTTACCAGCGGCAGCAAATTTTTCACTTTTCACTTTTCACTTTTCACTTTTTTTCGTATCTTTGCACCGTCATCAATCATTAATAATTAACTGCCTTATGAAAAAGAAATTGTTTATGACGTTAACGCTTGCATTCGCCCTGAGTACAAGCATGTCTGCCCAAACCGAACCGACTGTTCTCGAAGAAGGTGGAACAGGTCCCTACAAAGCCGTGATGTACGAAGTGGAAGGCTTCAACGAGCACACCATCTTCGCGCCGAAGGACCTCTCCGTGTTCAATGCCAAGAAAGCCCTGCCTGTGCTGGTATGGGGTAATGGCGGATGCGCCAACTCACCACGTGGGCACGAGAAGTTCCTCAATGACATCGCCTCCTACGGTTACCTCGTACTGGCTACAGGTATCATGCCAAAGGCAGATGCCCCTCGTGGCATGGGTGGTATGGGTCGTGGCAACCAGTCGCGCTCAGAGCAGCAGGTGGAGTCGATGGACTGGGCCTTTGCACAGAATGCCGATAAGAATAGTCCGTTCTACCAGAAGATCGACACCAAGAACATCTGTATCTCAGGTATGTCGTGTGGTGGCTTGCAGGCCCTCTTCAACTGTTTCGATCCACGTGTCACCTCTATCATGATTTGCAACAGCGGACTGTTTGAGCAGCCGGAGGACGGCGGCAGCGGTCAAAGACGTATGCCCGGAATGCCCAGTGTGCCGAAAGCCAAACTGAAAGAGATCCACTGCCCCATCATCTACATTCTGGGTGGTGAGACGGATATCGCCTACAACAACGGTATGGACGACTTCAAGCGCATCGATCACGTGCCAGCCATTGCCTGTAACCTGCCCGTAGGACACGGAGGCACTTACAACCAGCCCAACGGTGGTGAGTTTGCTATTGTGGCACGTGCCTGGCTCGACTGGCAACTCAAGGGTGACAAAGAAGCATCCAAGATGTTCGTTGGCGACAGCCCAGCCATCCTGCAGCGCAAGGACTGGACCTTGGAAAAGAACGCCAAGGTGAAATAAGGGTTACCAACCTAAAGGGAGGACGATATTCTCGACATTGTGGGCTTCATTGAAGAGGGGAGAGATCTCTTCGTTGGTGAAGCCTGCAATGCCACAGCCGATACGGGTGACGAGGAAGGTGAGTTCAGGATGCTGCTTGGCGAAATCGATGAACTCATCGACGTAGGGTTTGATAGTCTCTACGCCGCCCTGCATCGTGGGAATGCCGTAACTTTGTCCTTGCAGTCCTACGCCCTGTCCCCAGATGGCACCAAACTTACGGTAGGCCAGATAGGCCGCACCTCCACCATGTGCCCCAGCAAGGTTACTGCCAAATACAAAAATCTCGTTCTTCTCCAGATGCGAAATACGCTCAGGGGTTACTCGTTTCTGTTCCATAGTCGTGCTGTTTGTTATTTGTTGGCGTACCATTTCTGAAGGACGTAGAAGGCTTTCTTCTTTTCGCCCTTGTCGCTGACGAGACCCTTGCGGTTGTAGTAGTCCTGCACGTCAGGTAGCACGCGACGGGGTGAACGGAAATCCTTCAGGATCCAAGGGGTAGTGCCTGCGAGGCCATCGATCTTGTCGAGCATAGCACAATTCTCACGGTAGAGGTTCTCTTGGAACTCTTCCGTCCAGCGCTGGTTCTTCGCACCGTGATAACCGTATTTGGCGCCGCCGCCGAACTCGCTGACGATGACAGGCTTGTTATATGGAATCTCCCATTTCATCTTAGGTGCATCGTTCACGTCACGGTACCAACCGATGTACTGGTTGAAACTCACCACATCGACATACTGATTCATATTGTCGTTGAGCCGGTTTACGTAGTTTGAGGCCCCCGTCACCTCCATCGCCATCGAGATGAGACGGGTGTCGTCGAGGCTGCGGGCATATTTGGCAAGGTTGCCGAGGAAGGTGTCGCGCTCCTTGGAGTGGGGCGTTTCGTTGGCGATACTCCAGATGATGACATTTGCGCGGTTGTGGTCACGACTGATCATATCACGCAGTTGATTCTGCGCGTTCTCGTAGGTCTTGCGATTCTTCCATGCGATGGTCCAATAGACGGGAATCTCTGACCAGACGAGGATGCCCATCTTTTCTGCTTCGCGCACCATCTCTTCATGGTGGGGATAATGGGCCAGACGCACGAAGTTGCAGCCCAGTTCCTTGGCCCATGAGAGCAGGGTGCAGGCATCCTCGGCCGAGTTGGCGCGCCCGCCGCCGTTGGGTTTCTCATTGTGAATGGAGATGCCCTTCAGGAAGATAGGCTGACCATTGAGTAAGATCTGCTTACCACGTGTCTCAATGGTGCGGAAACCGATGCTGTCGGCGATGTTCGTCATATAGTGTTTGATTTCCACGCGGTAGCATTTGGGATTGTCAGGACTCCATAAGGAGAGTTTTTTGGCAGGCACACTGATGATGTCGCTAGCCCATCCCTTGGCATTGGTCAACAGCGGCAGCGACAGTTTCAGTTCGGGGATGTTCACTGTGATCAAATGGCCTTCCAGAGGTTCACTGAGTTGTACCTTGACAAGGATCTTACGTTGTTTGTCTTTCACCTCTCCTTTCATCAGTTGCAGACTATAGTCCTCGATATAACTTGGTGTGGCGACTGACGCAAGACTTCTCTCTTGTGATGCCACTTCGGTAGAGTTGCCAAAGAAAGCCGTCGGCACCTTTACAAGTCTGACGTCGCGGGTGATGCCACCATAATTCCACCAGTCGAAGATCTGCGTGGGCACATCTTCGGCATGACGCTTATTGTCGACCTTGACGATAATAATGTTCTCTCCTTCTTTCAATAGGTCTGTGACATCGAAGTTGAAAGGTGTGAAGCCACCGATATGGTGGCCGACTTTTTTGCTGTTCACCCAGACATGGCAGTCATAGTTCACAGCACCAAAGTAGAGGAGCCTGCGATGACTCGTCTCTACTCCTGATGTCTCATCTTTGGAGGAGGGGAGTTGGAAACTCTTCTTAAACCATACGGTGCCTTCGTAGAAGAAGAGCCGTTCATCCTGCGTGTTCCAGTCGCCTGGGATGTGCATCGTCGGCGACTTGTCGAAGTCATATTCAATGAGGTCTTCAGGCCTTTGAGGTTTGGCATTCCTAAAGAATCCCCAAGGGGTGGGATTCATACGGTAGTCGTAATAGCCTTCTTCCTGTACGTCGACGATATAGTTCCATTCGCCATTGAGCGATATACTTTCATAAGCCTGTACATTCTGGATCAGCGGTAGGATCGTCTCTTCGGCTGAGACTTTCAACAAACACCCGAAGACCAGACAGATCGTTGTAAAGAGTTTCTTCATCGTTTTATTTGTTTAGTTGTGTTATTCGATCGTGTAGTTCGCTGCAATTGGCGAGCAGGTTCCAGATGCCATCTTCGGAAAGCACACCGCGCTTCAGACCCTCAGGTAATAATCCTGCCTCATCGTCAGCAAAGTCCTTTTGCCATTCCTTGCTATCGTAATATTTGTCGAGTGTGGCTATATCGTCTGTCACTGCCTCATATTTGTCAAGTGCATTGGAGAGCCTTCTGACGGCAATCGAGGCACGGACGAGGCGTCGTTCCATCTGACGAATGCGCTTAATTTGATCTTTGTTGTCCATGGTGGTGATTGTTTTGTCAATAGAGTAGTAGTAATCCCGCAATGCCTGCTAAGCTGATCATCTTAATGGGGTTGATTTTCAGATAACCCGTACCGAAGGCAGTGGCAATGAGTAGGGCACAACTGATCCAGAACTGCCATGGGTTCTCGGAAGGTGTAGAGAAATTCTCCTTATTGCAGAGTAAGAGAGTGGCTGCTGCAAGGAGTCCGACAACAGCAGGTCGCAGACCTGTAAACACCGACTGCACCAACGGGGTGTTCATGTATCTCATGAACATCTTGCTGATGAGAATCATTAAGATGAGGGAGGGTAATACCAAGGCGAAGGTGGCAGTGAAAGAGCCGAGGATGGCCATCATCTCTCCATAGCCAGCATTGTGGATGGCAGTATAGCCGCAGTAGGTGGCGCTATTGATACCGATAGGACCAGGTGTCATCTGCGAGATGGCGACAATGTCTGTAAACTCTGCCGTGGAGAGCCAGTGATGCATCTCCACCGTCTCGTGCTGAATCAGCGACAGCATCCCATAGCCGCCACCGAATCCGAAGAGGCCTATCTCAAAGAATGTGATAAACAGACTCAGGAAAATCATACGTCTCTCACCTCCTTCCCATGAGACCTATTAGACCCATTCACCCCACTCAACCCATAAAGATACCCCCCGAGACCAGCGATGATGATAATCCATATCGGTGACACCCCCAGCGCCCATATCGCAAGCGCGCAGGCGACGGGAATCCAGATGGTAAACTTGTTCAGTTTCGCTCTTTGTCCTAAGCGGAAGGTAGGTACGGCTATCAGTGCCACCACAGCAGGACGGATACCTCGGAAGATAGCGGCCACAATCCGGTTGTCTTCAAACTGTTTGAAGAAAATAGCAATGGCGAGGATGATCAGGAAGGAGGGCAGCGCCGTGCCGAGGGTGGTGGCAATGGCTCCGCGCACCTTCTTTAATTTATAGCCGATAAAGGTGGCGATGTTAATGGCAAACACCCCCGGACAACTCTGGGCAATGGCTATCAGGTCAAGCATCTCTTCCTTTGATACCCATTGCTTTTTGTTGACCACCTCCTCTTCAATCAGCGGAATCATGGCATATCCACCACCGAGGGTGAATATGCCAATCTTAAAGAAGGTTCTGAACGATTCCCAGTAGATGTTCATTGCTGTTCAATCCATTTACGGGCGTTGACAAAGGCCTCAATCCATGGTGTCACCTCGTCGTTACGACGGTCGGCGGGATACCAGGCATTCTGCCAGGGGAAGAAGGCACGCTCCAGGTGAGGCATCATACAGAGATGACGTCCGTCCTGAGAGCAGATACCTGCCACATTGTAGTCAGAGCCGTTGGGGTTTGCAGGATAGCCGGGATAATTGTATTTCGCAATGACGTTGTAGGCGCTCTCTGCCTCAGGCAGATGGAACTTACCTTCGCCGTGAGCCACCCAAAGTCCCAACTTCGAGCCACTGAGGGAGCCGAACATCACACTGTTGTTCTGTGGAATACTGAGACTGATGAACTCACTCTCGAATTTATGGGAGTCATTGTGTAGCATCTTGGCTCCCTTCGCACCTGTCAGACCGAGTTCCACCATCAACTGACAACCGTTACAGATACCCAATGAGAGCGTGTCCTCACGGGCATAGAACTTATCCAGTGCTTCCTTGGCCTTCGGGTTGAAGAGGAAGGCACCTGCCCAGCCCTTGGCAGAACCAAGGACGTCGGAGTTAGAGAAACCACCGCAGAAGACGATGAGGTTGACTTCCTCCAGCGTCTCACGACCCGTGATGAGGTCGGTCATCATGACATCCTTCACATCGAAGCCAGCGAGGTAGAGCATATAAGCCATCTCACGCTCGCCATTGGTTCCTTTCTCTCTAATGATGGCTGCCCTTACGCCTGACGACTCGCGACGATCAGGATTCAGACCGTATTGTGAGAGTTTGCCCGTGAAGCCTTTGGGGAACTTCATCTCGATAGGCTGCTTCTTGTAGTTCTCGAAGCGCTCTGCTGCTTTGCCATGGAAACTCTGCTTGCGGTCCAGGAGATAGGAGGTCTTATACCAGATATCGCGGAGGGCATCAATGTCGAAAGTCTTCTCTTCATCACCGGCCTTAACCACGATGGTGCGGGCATCTTCGACGGGATAGCCGATCTTGGCGAAGCCGACACCCATCTCCTCCATGAAGTCCTTGAAGTCTTGCTTGTGCTCATCGCTGACCTCGATGACGACGCCTGGGTTCTCAGCAAAGAGTGCCTTTACGATATCACCATCGGCACAGATGTCGTGGAGGTTAATATGCATGCCGCCTTTCGTGTTGGCGAAGCACATTTCAAGCAAGGTAGTAATCAGACCACCGGCAGAGATGTCGTGACCTGCCATAATCCAACCCTTCTGAATCAACTCCTGAATGGCGTTGAAGGCATCACAGAAATATTCGGGATTCTTCACTGTCGGTACGTCATCGCCCACCTTACCCAGACTCTGGGCAAAGGCGGAACCACCCAAGCGTTGCTCGTCGAATGAGAAGTCGATATGATAGAGCGAGGCATTCTTGTCATTCACCAAGACGGGGCTCACCACCTTCTTGATATCACTGACCTCACCGCCAGCGCTGACGATGACCGTTCCTGGAGAAATGATCTTCTCGCCATTGGGATACTGCTGAGAGAGTGACAGGGAGTCTTTACCTGTGGGTACGTTGATATGCAGGTCACAGCAGAAATCGCTCAAAGCCTTCACACCGGCATACAGGCGGGCATCCTCACCCTCCTGAGAGCGGCAGGGCCACATCCAGTTGGCAGAGAGGGAGATGGAATCCATGCCCTCAGCCATCGGAGCCCAGACGATATTGGTTAGTGCTTCGGCTACAGAGAGTACACTTCCGGCAGCAGGATCAGCCAGACCTGCCTGAGGCGCATGTCCGAGGGCTGTGGCGATACCCTTCTCGCCACGATAGTCCAGGGCGACGACACCACAGTCGCTCAAAGGCAACTGAATCTCACCCTGGCACTGTTGACGGGCAATCTTACCCGTTACGGAGCGATCCACCTTGTTGGTCAACCAGTCCTTGCAGGCCACAGCCTCCAACTGGAGCACGCGATCGAGGTATTCGTCAATCTTATCCTGACTGTAGGTCACGTCAGCATAGTGGCGCTCTACAGTACTGTCCTTCATAATCGTTTTCGGCGAGTGCCCGAACATCTGAGCCACGTCGAGGTCGAAGGGTTTCACACCATCACCCTGCTTGAACGAGAAGTGAGCATCGCCAGTGGTCTCACCGACGACATACAGCGGCGCACGCTCACGCTCAGCAATCTTCCGCACATGTTCGATATGCTTCTCGTCGATGAGCAAGCCCATACGCTCCTGACTCTCGTTGGCGATGATCTCCTTACTTGAAAGGGTCTTGTCACCGATAGGCAGTTTGGTCATGTCAATCTCACCACCGCATTCTTCGACGAGTTCAGAAAGACAGTTCAGGTGACCGGCAGAGCCATGGTCGTGGATACTCACGACAGGATTCACATCTTCCTCGCAGAGGGCACGCACCAGGTTGTAGGCGCGTTTCTGCATCTCAGGGTTAGCACGCTGAACGGCATTCAACTCAATACCATTGCTGTAGCGACCTGTATCGACGGAAGACACAGAACCGCCACCGAGTCCGATGCGGTAGTTATCACCACCGACGACGACCACCTTATTACCCTTCTGGGGCTCCTTCTTCAGACAGTCGCGCTTGGTACCATAACCCACACCACCAGCCAGCATGATGACCTTGTCGTAAGCGTATTTTGTATCATTGGGTTCCTGATGCTCGAAGGTCAGTACGGAACCGCAGATCAGCGGCTGACCGAACTTATTACCGAAATCACTGGCACCATTCGAAGCCTTGATCAGAATCTGTTCAGGGGTCTGGTACAGCCACTGACGAACGGGCAGAATGCTCTCCCAATCGCGAGTCAGTTTGTCATCGTCAGTCAGACGAGGATATGCCGTCATATAGACTGCTGTACCAGCAATTGGCCACGAACCGACGCCACCGCCCATACGGTCGCGGATCTCACCGCCCGTACCAGTAGCCGCACCGTTGAATGGCTCCACGGTGGTGGGGAAGTTATGCGTCTCGGCCTTCAGTGAGATGACACTCTCGATATCCTTTACCTGGAACCAGTCGCTGGTGCTCTGGTCTTTCGGTGCGAACTGCTCAACGACCGGACCCTGTGCAAAAGCCACATTATCCTTATAGGCAGAGAGAATCTTGTTGGGATTTTCCTGAGTGGTCTTTTTGATCATCGCAAAAAGACTTGACTCCATCTCCTTGCCATCGATGATGAACGTACCACCGAAGATCTTATGACGACAGTGCTCGGAATTGATCTGGGCGAAACCGAAGATCTCAGAGTCTGTCAGTGGACGACCGTTCTGCTTCTCCAGTCCGTGCAGGTATTCAATCTCCTCAGGACTCAAGGCCAGGCCTTCCTGCTCATTGTATTCCTCCAGGTTGTCTACATACTTGATGGGCTCCGGCTTGATGTTAATCGTAAAGATGTCCTGGTTGAGGCCATTATACATACGCTGTAACATCTCATCGTATTCAGCATCCTTGTTGGCTACGGGGAAATACTCCTCGATACGGCTGATGCCCTGAATACCCATGTTCTGCGTGATCTCTACAGCATTGGTCGACCATGGGGTGATCATCTCACGGCGCGGACCAACGTAAAAGCCGTCGAGTGTTTCGGCTTCCAATAGGGTGGCCTCGCCGAACAACCAGTTCAATTCCTTGATTTCCTGTTCACTAAGTGCGTGATTGACCTCTGTCGCAATCACTGAACGACTGTTGCTATCCGTCGTTTTTTGTGGGGTCTGAAAAAAACGTATCATTCCTTATCGTATTTTTTGTTGTTCTTATTTCTTCTTTTTGGTTGTCCGTTTCTTGGTGGTTGTCTTCGCCTTCACGACTATCGGCTTTTCCTTCTCGACGTATGGCTCCTGTTTCAGAAGTGTCCAGGCGGCCTCCAGGATATTGTTCTTCAGGTCGTTGGGATAATCAGGATTAGCCTTGAGGAAATTCTCTACGGCTTGTTTGGCCAACACACTCTTATGATGGGCGAGCATGGCCTTCATCCAGTCGAGGGTGAAGTTGGTACTGCTGTTTTTCTGGATGTCCTTGAGCGACGAGAGACTGGCAGTGATATAGTCGAGGTTGCCTGGTTCGTAGATATCGGCACTCAACAGGTCGAGCGCATGGATGGTCCACGCCTCCTCCTCACGGTTTTGCGACTTCAGCAGACTATTGAAAAAGTCTGCCCGTTTCCTCTCGTCTGGATTGCAGGCCTGGCTCACGAAATCGAATTCTTTCTTCAGGTCCTCTGTCTGCAGACGCTCACGCTGGGTATCTAAGATTTCCTTCCAGCATTCGGGCTGGAGCATGGCAAGGCGATAGGCCATGTTCATATAGTCGTGCTCGTCGAAGACGGTGGTCTCATTGTGCTTTTCCCAAATCTTGCTGATCTGTCGCCTCACATCAGGCGAGGTCATGTTAGCAGCCAGTTTGCGGATGATGGTCTGTCGGCATTCCTTGGTTTTGTTCTCGCCCAACAGGTCCATCATACAGAGTTCCAGGGTGGGACGCTGTGTGGATGCCATGTCGAAGGCAATCTTGAACATGTGGTCAACGGCTGTCGACATGATCAGTGGGTTCTTCTCCTTCATCATCAGACGGTAGATCTCTCCGAAATGGGCGGGATTCACCTTTCCCATCAGATAATGCTCATGGATGGTTTCCAGCAACAGATAGCGGTTCAGATCCTTGCGGGTGGTGATGAGGCGGAGGGGCAGTTGTTTTACGAAGTTATCATCGAGTGTGAACTTGCCATAGCCTCGTCCGTCATAGTTGGGGATGATGAAACTGGGTGTACCCTTCAGTTTGTAGGTCATGATGGGCTGTTGCATGTCGACGTTGATGGTACGACTGCTTCCCAGATTGAAGATGACATACACCTGGAACTTCTGTCGCCAGCAGAGACCCCGTCCGAAGGGGTCGGTCTGCGAGATAATCAGTTGTCCGTCCTTATAGGAAGTATGTATGACCGGCATACCTTTCTGCTGGGCCCAGACCTCACTGAATTGGCGGACACCGGCGGCCGGTGCCTCTTTGTCGAGGGTGCTCAGCAGGTCGTCCAGAGTAGCCTCTTTGTAGGCGTAGTCATGCAAGAAGGTACGCAGACCGTTCTGCAGACAGGACTCTCCCATCAGATCCTCCAGCATACGCATCATCACTGGCACCTTATTGTTGAATATCTGGTCGTCGTACATGGACTTATTGATATCTTCCATCGACATGGCGATGGGATGGGTATTTTCTGTACGGTCGATAACCATAGACTGTGCCTGATAGGTTCTGATGAAGTTAAGGTTATAGTCGGCATCAGGGAGTTTGTTGTGAGTGACTTTTGAGGCGATATAGTTGGCAATCACCTCCTTGGCCCAGGTCTCATTGGGGTTCTTCAGGGCCACCAGACCCCCAAACCAGAGTTGGGTGACCTCATGGGCCACGAACTCCGAGCGGCTCTGCTCTTCATCTTTGGTGGGTGTATGGTCGAGAAAGAGGTTCTTGTCGCTCTGCAGGGTGTACCCCAGATATTCCTTGCCTCCCAACGGATAGTCGGGCAGGATGACAATGCCGCACTCTTTGAAAGGATACTTCGAACTAGTATAACTCTCCATCCATTTCAATGTGGCAGCCGTCTCGTCGAAGATCTTTTCCACCTGCGCCACCTTGGTAGAATTAGTCTCACGGTAGAGGATACGTATCAGGGGTAAGCCCTCGGGCTTGGATGTCTGTTCCTGGAATCTGCCTGCTATGAACGAGTACAGGCGGGAGGGCAGCGGTTTCTCTTCGTCACAGATGATAGCCTTCCATCCTTCCGGTGCTTTTAGTTGGGTGCTGTATTTGGCCTCTATGTCCGGTTGGTCGAAACAGGGGAAGACGGTACTGAGGTCATTGGTGGCAAAGTGGGTGAGCAGGTAGTCATTGTTGTGCTCAAACGCATCGTTCTGGGATGTAAACTGGAACGTCAGGACAACCAGTCCCGGCTTCAGGAATTTTGCCGGTACGGTGATGTGATCGTTTTTCGTAGATACCTTGCGCTTCTTCTTTCCTACATACACGTTTCCATTGAGTTTTCCCTGAAAGTCGAGTGTCACATCGACTTTGTTCTTCAGGTTGAAGGAAACGACGGCTTGTCCTGTCACCTTGTCCCTTTGACTGGCTGGTATGTTGAAGGTCAGATCGTACCTGATATTGCTGATATTGGCTTTCCGTTGGGCGGCAAGTTCTTCAGACATGCCTTTTTTCGTGGTTTGTGAGCAGATGCACAAAGACACAAGGCAGAATGCCGTCAGGAGTAGGAATCTGTATTTTTTCATCATGATATAGTTTTTGAGTGCAAATTTAATTAAATAATTCTAATTCGGCAAACCTTTTGATGGTTTTTTACTATCAATGTGTAAATTTGCAGTTGAATCATTCATTTATTTAAATAGAAGGTTTGTTATGACGGAAGTTTTTAGTGACTATCTGGATCAGCAGAAAGCGCGTATCGGTCAGGTGATTGATACGTGCCTCAGTCAGTTTAAGGCCGAGGATTGGGAGACTGTTGTCATGATGGGACAGGATCGGTATAAGTCCCTGTTCGACGAACATTGGGACATCATCACCGACTATCCCTCCCGTCGTGGCAAATATCTCCGTCCGGCCCTTGTCATGTTGATGGCAGAGGCCATGAGTGGGTCATCGGAAAAGGCGGTCTATACGGCGACAGCCATGCAGATGAGCGAAGATTGGATCCTGATTCACGACGACTGGGAGGATGGCTCCTTGGAGCGTCGCGGCAAACCGGCTCTCCACCGTATAGTCAGTTCTGAGATCTCTGTCAATGCGGGTGATACGCTCCATGAGTGTATGCACCGTGTCCTCAGCGAGAACTTCCGTCTGTTGGATGTTGCTCTGGCCCGGCGGGTGCAGCATGAGTTCTTCCTGATGCTGGGTCGTACCACCTTCGGACAGTATGCCGAGATCAAGTGGACGCAGGACAACAAGCAGGACATGACTGATGAGGATGTGCTCTTCACCGTTAGCGGTAAGACGGTCTATTACACCGTTGCCGGTCCCTTGCGTCTGGGTGCCATTCTGGCGGGCGCCACTGACGAGCAGTTGCAACGTATCTATACATTCAGTTATCCGTTGGGCCTTTGTTTCCAGATCCGCGACGATGTCCTCGACCTGACAGGCGACTTTGAAGGTCAGAAGAAACAGTCCTTAAACGATATCTACGAAGGTAAGCGCACTCTGATCCTGCTTCATCTGTTGCATCATTGTACGGATGAGGAACGTCAGCGTGTCGAGACCATCTTGGGCAAGCCCCGTGAAGAGAAAAAACCGGAAGAGGTGCAATATATCCGTAATCTGATGGATACCTACGGCAGCATCCGCTTTGCCGAGTCGCGTGCTGAGGAATATGCCCGTCAGGCCTTGGATCTCCTCTCCACCATTGACTTCATACAAGACACTTACCGCCCTCTTTTCCGAGAGATGGTCGACTTCATCCTCCACCGCGGCAGATAAAGAAAGAGATGAGACAGAGTTTACACCTTATTATATTATTGTGCGCCGTGTGGATAGTCGTGGCATGCGGGTCAGACAAAGGCGAAAGACTTCAGCAACTGGAGATGCTGGAGCAGATGAACCGTGCCGACAGTCTGATGACAAATGACTCGCTGGCTCTTGTCCTTGCCGATTTTTTTGATCATCACGGTACCAACAACGAGAGACTTCGTGCCTACTATATCCTCGGAAGGACATACGCTGACCAGGGAGAAGCATCGAAGGCACTTGAGGCTTATCATGCCGCAGTTGCCTGTGACACGACGAGCGAGGATTGCGACTACCACACCTTGTGCCTTGCACATATCCAGATGGCTGAAATCTTCCACCGTCATTATCAGCCCCGAACAGCCATTGCGGAACTGTCGACGGCTCAGCGGATGGCCTATAAGGATAAAGACACACTGTTAGCCACAGAATGCTATTTCGACCAGTCGAACGAGTACGAACGCCTTGGGGAAAAAGACTCGGCGTTTGCCATTGCCACAGAATCAGCAAGACGCTTTACCATGATGGGACAGCATGACCGGGCTGCCGCCGCAAAGAGTTCTAACACACTGATCCTCTTGGACCAGCACCGCACTGACGAGGCCAAAGCCGCTATTGAGGCCTACCTGACATCAGCATATACCGATAGTTTGGGCAATGTGAGTCCGGGTCGCGAGATATTCTACTATAAGCGAGGACTATACTATCTGCAAGCCAACAAAACCGACTCTGCTGAGTATTTCTTCCGCAAGGAACTGCGAGACGGCCACGATATCAACAACCAGATTGCCGGACGGAAGGGACTGCAACTACTCTATGAGAAGTTAGGCAAAGCAGACTCTGTGGCCAAGTATGCCGCCGAGGGTTATGCCATGAGCGACTCTGTCTATATGGTTTCAGAGTCGCAGAATCTACAGTCGTTACAAGCCATGTTCGACTACACCCACAAGCAGTTGATGGTAGAACAGAAGACCAGCGAACTCAGGAATACAAGGCTTTACTTGGCCATTGCAGTGATATCGCTGTTGCTGGTCATTTTCTTGGTGTTGTATATTATCCAGAGACGAAATAAGATACATGCCGCAGCAACGGCCAACTATCAGTCTATTATCAAAGAACTGTCGATTGAAGACAGACTTGGCTGTTCGCCCGTAACCACACATTTGCAAGAACTGGCAAACAGCAATCCGCCAGAAGTGGCCGATCCTGATGTCATCAAGTTGCTGAAAACACTCATCAGCGATAATATTCCCACGTTCTACGATACCGTCAACCCACCACAGCAGATGTTGAGTGAACAGGAGTATGTTGTGTGCCTGCTGACGCGCCTTGAATTCCCATCGGTAAACATCGATCGCTTGACAGGGGTTTCCGAAGGTTATACGTCAAAAATGAAAAGCAGGTTGTATAAGAAACTCACGGGAAAAGACGGGAGCGCGAAAGATTTCGAACATTGGATAATGGCCATCAAATAGGCCATTTTCCCGATGAAATCGGCATTTTTTAATCTGTCGAGGTGGTAGACAACATTTTGTCCATCATCTCGACAACGTTTTTTTTGGAAGATATCGAGATTTTTTTATATCTTTGCAAAAAATTAAAAACGTGAATAACTATGGTTAAGAGATTCTTTTTTATTGTGGTGACCCTTCTGATGGGAAATATGACAGTTGTCAATGCAAAGATCAACTATGTGCCACTCTATATCGTTGACACATCCGCTGACGTGAAAGGGGTAAAACATGCGCCCACCATGCCTTTATTTATCACACAAGATGATCATAGGTTAACACTGCCTGAGATGGAAGGCAGCCTGATGCTCCAGGTATTCAAAGGTGATGATTGTGTCTATGAAGTGGCCTACGACAGAAACCAGCCAATAGTGAATCTACCCGCTATACTTTGGGGCGACTATGAAGTACGCCTCAGTGCTGATACCTATTATTGTTATGGCTACCTGACGCTGGAATTACTCAAAGATCCAGATATTCCAACTGAGTATGGCAATATGGAGAATATTACGCTTTTCGGAAGCGACCCCTCACAAGAGTCTATATTGAATAGTCTCATGGGATTGATTGTTATTGAATACAATAGGAAGGATAAGGAGGACGGGCAACGGTATGTTGGGATGATTTTCGACGAAATCAAAGCCGCATTTCCTCAAGCAACAGATTATAATAATGGAGGAATATACATTGTGGGATTTCTCTCAGTTCTGGTAGGTTGTATCCAGGAGTTAAAGACTGAACTTGACAGTCGCACCGAGACAATCGTCGATGTGATGATGTCGCGTGGCGCAAGTCCCGCTGCCGTCAGTGAAGTCCGTGCCGCTATTGGCAACACCCTTCTCTCTGCTGCACCCACGTCGGTCTATGAATCTGCTCAGGTGCGATACCTTCTTACCGACAATGTCACCAATGCCTATATCGCCATCACCGACATGGAGGGGCGTCAGATAACGAAAGTGCCAGTATCTCCATCCGAAACAAGTGTATCTATCGACAGCGGCACTCTGGGACAGGGCATTTTCCTGTGTACCTTATTTGTCAATGGTGAGATTATCGGAACCAAACGACTGGTAAAGACAAGATAGTTTTATGAAAAAGAGTTTAATAATATGGATGGGTGCCGTGCTGATGGTCTCTATCGGCATGAGCAGTTGCAGTAATGATGATACTTTCGTGGTCAATCCTGAAGAAGACGAGCCGACAGAACAAACGTACTATTATTACGGGCATTATGATAGTGATGAGAAAGTTTATTTAACCCTCAATGAGAACAATTTCGCTATCTACGTTCCTAAAGAATATGCAGAAATAAGCGAAAGGATTCTTTCAAATATACGAATTCTGGAAACGATAGGTGGCGATTTCGACGGTTTTATTGTTACTAGGGCTGATTACAAGAGGTTGACGGCACTGGATTTTTGGAAAGAAGATTCAAAATCTGTGATTGTCACTGCAAGTTTTTTTTACGAGAACACCACCAGAGTTGTCTTTTTGAGTCCATTTCTGTATGTCAAACTCAAAAAGGAAGAAGATATAGACTTGCTGTCTTCGTATGCAGAGAAGTATAGACTTGAAATTGTAGAGCAGAATTCATTTATGCCTTTATGGTATACTCTGAAAGTCACTTCGGAAAGTGAAAAAAGCCCATTGGATTGTGCGAATGAATTATATGAAAGTGGAAATTTTGCAGCATCAGCACCAGACTTGGTTTCTGCTCCCTTTATTAACACCTCGGGTGATATTGAAGAACATGAGGTTTCGCCGGAGGAAATTCCTGAAGGAGCATTGAATCAGACGACAACGGAGTTTTCAGGACCAGAATGGAATGGTGTGCATAAAAATATAAACTTTGATGACACGCCTGTCGAAGAACGTCCGAAAACTGCTGCTGAGTTTTTTAACACCTTCATTGGTGAGGGCATAGCAGATTGTTTCAAATGCACCCAACATTATGAGAATAGTGAGAGAGATGGCTGGGGTGATGAGTACTATCAGCAGTACTATAAGGATGTGATCGTGAAGATAGATAAGAGTTATTTTGCTTACGTTGATGGCGCGATATCATGGGCCGTTTGTTACTATCTGCCTATCAAGGATTTTGATGTAACGCCGCAATTCGATAAATGGGTTGCTTACGAGATATTTAAGTCGTTTATGAAACTTGAAAACTACTATGAGGACAGGTGCGAACTACAGATTGTCAGTCTCCCTGAAGGGGATTCTGTTGGTCCCCGCCTTGTCTACGAGGTAAAAAAAGGCTATGAAGGTCTTGTCATTGATGCCCGTTCTGGACGTGCCTTATATAGAACGTCTTACGATTATTGGTGATTTTGATATGATATAAAGTAAGGTGTATATCTGAAATAATCGAATGAATATGAAAAAGTCTGTTTTGATTCATGTAATCATGGGGATTGCGGCAATGATGTTGTTGGCACTTACTATTACATCATGTTCTGACGATGACGATAACAAGAATGAGATTTATATCGTAACAAACCCCGTTAGGAATGTCGGTGTGACCTATGCAGAACTCTCGGGCCAATTCTATCCTGACCGCCTGCCATCGGCTTATGTGTCAAGCGGCCAGAGCGTGCAGGTAGGCATGGAGATATCGACATCGGAGCGTTTCGAAATCAACAACCGTCTGTCGGGCTACATACCAGAGATACAACAGAACTCCTTTGTGGCTACAGCCTACGGACTGGCACCTAACACGCAGTATTACGTACGCGCTTTTGTAGAGGTGGGGTCCAACAGGCTTTACGGAGAAAACCAGACGTTTACCACCCTTCAGTTGGAACTTCCCTGTAGTGTGGGCGAGGCCACTAATGTGACCTACGACACAGCCAATATAGAGGTTGCTTTCGGCGTTCAGCCCTCATCGACTGCAGTAGATATCAGTTACGGCCTTGCCTGTTCTACCAACAAAGACCTGCTAACCAATACGAGTGGTATGATGGATTACAACGATCTGGAGTCGGGTGCCATCAAGTTGTATCCTGTGTCAAACACAGGCCAGAATATGGTGATACAACTTGGTCCGCTGGAGGCGAAGACCACCTATTATTATTGTGCTTACGTGGTGGCAGTAAGTTATTATGATGAAACACCCGCACAGATTGCCTGCCAGTTAGGACCGCTGAAGAGTTTCACTACCGAAAGTAGAGACGGGCTGTTGTGTATTGATACTATCAATGCCAAATTTGTTCTTGCCGAAGTATCGGGCACCACCAATCTGGCCAACATGCACTCGGGCTTAACCTATAAACTGGTATATCAAAGGGCTGATGAAGAATGGGCTTTCCGGTCGGAGGAAGAAATGAGCGTGGAGGGCAACAAGCTTTCGGCTGTGATACGAGGTTTGTCTCCTGGTGAAAAATACCAGTGTTGGATAACGGCTATGAAGGAAGGCCGTACCGTTCTGGAGAGCGAAAAACGGGTGTTCTCAGCTGATAATCCAGGCGATTACATCATACTCGACGACGCCACTGACATCACTTCCACCTCGGCCACCATCAACTGTCAACTTCTGGGTGAGGGTTATGAGAGCGAACAATGGTGTTTAATCTATTATGGCCAAGATAAGAACAATCTGCTGTATGTAGAAACGGCAAGACCTAGTGGCGATCATTTCTCGGTTACACTCACAGGTCTGCAGCCCAACACCACCTATTATTACAACTCCTCGGCCCTCTGCCATCTGAGTTTCGGCTATGCCGACTGGTTCAAATCAGAAGTCAAGAGTTTCACAACACTTCCAGATCGATGAAGCCTGCGATGCACAGTACCACGAGATTGAATGCATTGATTTGTTTGATTTTTAATGCCATGTAATTTGAATTTAATGTTTATTTATTTGTTTTTTCTTTGTCTATGATTCAGTTCACGTTTTCTAACCCTTATGATGACATGCCGCAATTTTTCGGCACATTTTCTAACCCTTGTGATGACGTCCCGCAATTTTCCGGCACATTTTCTAACCCTTGTGATGACGTCCCGCAATTTTTCGGCGCATTTTCTAACCCTTGTGATGACATGCCGCAATTTTTCGGCGCATTTTCTAACCCTTGTGATGACATGCCGCAATTTTTCGGCACGTTTTCTAACCCTTGTGATGACATGCCGCAATTTTTCGGCACGTTTTCTAACCCTTGTGATGACATGCCGCAATTTTTCGGCATATTTTCTAACCCTTATGATGACATGTCCGCCTATTGGGGGGGGCGCGTCAGAACCTTCCCCTTGATTCGCCCTATTTACTTTTTTCCTCTCTCCTTTTCTGAATGGCTGCATAGCCAATCTCCGGCAGTGGCTCCTGCTGTTTTTCGCCAAGTTGAGTCAAGGCTTCATATACCTGAAGAAGTTCTCTCTTGGTTTCTTTCACCTCTTATATTTTCCCCTTCCTGTTTCTAAAATTCCAATTTGGAATCTTAGAGAATTCCATTCTTCTTTTGTCAACTGGAACATAAAGTCTAATGGAAATCTTCTGATGTTCCGTTTTACAGCTTTGTTCAAGTTACCAGTAGTTACCTGATACAATTCTGCCAAGTCGCGATCCAGCATCACGCGCTGACCCCGAATCTCATAAATCTTCCGTTTGATTGGTTCTAATGAGTCTCTCACTTTATCGACGAAACCCCCGTTTTGCTCGATAAGATTTCTTATTTAACTATCTTTAATATCTCCAACACTTCAAACTTATTTCCTGCGCTGATGCTCCTTCATGTAGTCGCGGGGCGACATGCCGTAGAATTTCTTGAAGACGGTAGAGAAGGAGGCCGAGTTGGAGAAGCCGCAGGCATACATCACCTCCGTCACGTTCATGCCTTGGTTGGCCAGGAGATTGGCGGCCTGTTTCAGGCGGAGGTTACGGATGAAGTCGTGAGGTGTCTGGCCCGTCAGTTCCTTCATCTTCCGGTGCAGGTGCACACGGCTGATGCCGACCTGCTCGGCTACCATGTCGACACTGAGGTCCGAGTCATCGAGGTGGGCATTGATGGCTGTCATGACACGCTCGAGAAGTTTTTCATCAGGCGACTTCATCTTGATCTCGTCCACCTGCTCTTCCAGATTGTCGTTGCGTCCGTACTTCAGTTGGAGCAGACGGTGCGAGTTGAGCAGGTTGATGATGGTACGGCGCAGGATATCCATATTGAACGGCTTGACGACGTAGGCGTCGGCACCGGTCTCCAGGCCTTCCAGTTTGTCTTCGTCGCGGTTCTTGGCTGTCAGCAGGATCACGGGGATATAGTTGGTGCTCGGGTTCGACTTGATCTTAGAACAGAGCGTGTTACCGTCCATCTCGGGCATCATCACATCGCTGAGCACGAGGTCGGGTCTGACATGGAGCACCTCTGCCAGCGCCTCCCGTCCGTTGACGCAGATCCGGACATCATAGTCCTTGCTGAGTTCACTGTCGAGATAGTCACGGATCTCGTCATCGTCCTCGGCAATGACAATCTTCATCTTATGGTTGGAAGGTTGTTCGATGACAGGCAACTCTTCCTCTTCCGGGGTCTCTGTCTCTACCGACATCAGTTCTGCGGGGATGACTTCCTCATCCAGAATCATCTCTTCCGGTTTCAGGTGGGCGTTCCCTAAGGGGATGGTAACCACGAACTCACAGCCCTGTTCCAGGTTCCGGGCGGTGATGGTGCCGTAGTGCAGTTCTACGAGTGAGCGGGTCAGGTCGAGACCGATACCCGTGCCGGTATGTCTGTCGTTGACGGTGGATGCCGTCTGGTAGAATCGTTCGAAGATCTTGTCCAGTTTGTCTTCCGGTATCTTCTCGCCGTTGTCGCTGATGGCGATATGGGCGGTCTGGTCGTCGTGGGTGACACGGATGTCGATCTTTCCGCCAGAAGGTGTGAACTTAAAGGCATTGGAAAGGATATTCATGATGACCTTGTCGAAGTTACGGCGGTCAATCCAGACGGGCAGTCTTTCGTCGTCGTGCTCGTAGGTGAAGGTGAGGAGTTTCGTCTTGGCCTGATTGTCGAAGAGGTCATAGATCTCCTTCACAAACTTGATCAGGTCCGTCTCCGTCATACGCATCTGCATCTGGCCTTTGTCAATCTTCCGGAGATCCATCATCTGGTTGATGAGGCTCAGGATACGTTCCGCGTTGCGTTTGATGATCTCATAGACCCCCTTGCGCTGCGGATCTTCTTCGTTTTTGATCAGCGAAAGCAACGGGGTGAGGATCAGTGTCATCGGGGTCCGTATCTCATGACTGATGTTCATGAAGAAACGCAGTTTGGCATCGCTCATCTCCTCGGCATGGATATGTTCCTGGAGGCGCAGACGGTTCTTCTCCCTGCGGCGATGCGCCAGCAGGAGTTGGGCGAGGATGGCGCCAATCACGAGCAGGTAGAGACAGTAGGCCCAGGCAGAACGGTACCACGGACTGTGGATAATGACCGTAAAGACCTTTTCCGGTGTCTCGATATTGTTACGCACCGCTTTGACGCGGAAACGGTAGGCCCCTGGCGGCAGGTGCGTGAAGGTGATCTCATTGACACCCGGCTGCAGACTGGAGTATTCCTCACCGTTGATGCTGTACATGTAGGTGATCTGCTCAGGATTATCGTAGGTGAGCGTGGAGAACTGGATGCCGAAGTTATTGTCATGGGCAGCCAGTTGGAAACGGTTGGAGGCGATGACGGCTGTGTCGCAGATCTGGTAGATGCCCGACTTCGAAGCGCTGTTGATGGGATTGCTGTTGACAAGGAATCGCACCAGTCGGACGCTGGCTTCCCATTTGTCCTGTTTGATATCTGCGGGATTGAACCATGTCAGTCCGCCGACACCGCCAAACAGCATCGTGCCATTGGAGGAAGTCCAGGAGGCACCGTCGGAAAACTCATTCGACTGCAGGCCGTTGTCGATGAAATAGTTCTGTGTCAGGTCGGTCTTCGGATCGTAGCAACACAGACCGTGGTCTGTCGCAATCCAGAGTCTTCCCTTCGCGTCTTGTTCGATGGAGGCAATGCCATTGTCCGACAGTCCTCTGTCTGTTGAGGCCTGTTTCAAGGTTTTCTTCAGCAGGTCATAGCAGTAGAGACCGTCGTTTGTGCCTATCCACAACCTGCCGGAATACTCTCTGGCGGTGCGGGTAGGGGTAGCGTAGTTCAGGCAGTTCTTCCCAAAGAAACTAGTCCAACTGTTCTTCTCCAAGTCCAGACAACAGACACCCGTTGAGGTAGCCACATAGAGTCGTTTGTTGTCAGGAGAGATGGAGAGTTGGGAGATGTAGTCATTGGTGATGCTGTTGACGTCACGTTTGTTCTCGGCATGATCCTTCACCTTGTAGGTCTCCATCTTGTTGGTCTGCTGGTCGAGCATCACCACACCTTGTCCCATGGTACCGAACCACAAACGGTTCTGGTTGTCCACCTCTATGTCGAAGATACTGATATTGGCTGCCTGGGGGAAGACGTACCTGTGATATTGCAGGGAGGTGGGGTCGATCCATCCGCCGCCTTCGTTATACGAACCGATCCAGATACGGCCCTTCAGGTCTTCCTCGATAGCCATGATAGAGGCGGGGAAGTTCTCCTTGAAATGCTTCAGGGGCTTGAGGCTGCTGTCGATACAATAGAGTCCGTCCTTGTCGGTTCCGATCCAGATGCGTCCCTTGCTGTCCTGACAGGTGCTGAGGATACAGGCATTACCTATTATATTGCGCGTACCTAATTTATATCCCATATAATTGAAACCGGTAGAGGTGCCCGGCTGCATGAAGATACCCTTCTGAAGGAGTCCGAACCAGTAGTTGCCGTTCTGGTCTTCTGTGATGGAGACCACCTTGCTGTGGGGGAGGTCAACCTCAAGGCTGTGGAAAGGATTGTCGGTGAGTGTGCCTGTCTGGGGATTGTAGATGCCCAGACCTTCACCGTCGTAGCCTAACATCAGTTCCTGTTTACTGTTGAAGTAGAGTTCATTGATAGGCTTGTTGCCCGTATTCTCTATGCGCTGGAATTCGTTTCCTGCCAGTTTGAAGAGACCGGCATTCGAGGTGCCTAGGTACAGTGTCCCGTCGGAGCCTTCACACATTTTACGGAGGGAGGTCCTCAAGGGACTGTCTTTGAAATAAGTGCGTGAGGTCTTTTCGTTAAAGCAGATCAGACCGTCTTCCCTGGTGAGTACCCAGATGTCGCCCTTGCTGTCTTCCATCAGTTGTTCCGCCGTGTGGATTCCCTTCAACGGACCGCCCACCTGGTGGGCGTGTTCAGAGTCATCCATCTTCAGGACACCAAAACCGGAAGTGCCGACCCATACCTCGCCGTTCTTCCGTACAAGGAAACAGGTGACATAGCAGTCAATGTGATTCCCGTCCAGGTCTTTTACCTCAATGGTCTGGAAGGTATTGCCGTCGTAAACCTGCAGGACGCCCCACATGCCCAGATAGAAAAGGCCGTTATGATCCTGTACGATACAGTTCACATAGTTACTGGCCATGCCAGTCTTGCTGTCCTTTTCCTTTTTATAGATATGGAACTGGTAGCCGTCGTACCTGTTCAGACCGTTACGACTGGCTGACCAGATAAAGCCATTGTTGTCCAGATACACCTGATTGGTAAAGTTGCTCGATAACTGATGGTTTGCATCATACAATTTGCCCATCTGGGCCCTTGCATTCCATGCCGGGGAAAATATAAAAATGATTAACAGGGACAGACATAGCATCCTCGTTAGTTGTAGTTTTTTCCTATTCATTGTTGTTAGTATATTACAAATGATGATGCAAAGGTACGGATTTTTTCAAAACATACAAGTATTTGTTACTAAAAATAAAGTTTGTGATACTAAAAATTTTGTTAATTATGCAAATTTTCCTTACCTTTGCACCGATTTTCATATAAAACAATGTATAGCCGGCTTTGTCAATGGTCTGAGCGGCAAGTAATTTGAATGATGAGAAAGATTGTATTATTGGCTTTCTGTTTGTTGGGTCTGTCTGCCGTCGCAGAGGAACAGACGATAGACATCAGTGGCGACAATACCGACAAGGACTACATCTCGTATAGCAAGGCCATCAAGTTGCCGGAATCGGATGTTGTCAATGTGATGATGGGACGTTATGTCTATTTCAGTTCCACCATCACGGGTAAAGGGACACTGAACCTGTATGCCGGTGGCGAACGTTGCTATCTGGGTACGACAGGCGGCAAGACATGGCCCGACTGGTCGAACTATACGGGTGACATCCATATCTGGCCTTTCCAGGAGAATGCTCCTTCGGCCAGTGCGTATAATGTGGTTGTGGCATTCGGCGGGAAGGCTTCCTCACCGGAGACCATCCCCGAGGACTTCAAGTTGAATAGGGTGAACCCGTCGATGGCCAACAACCGTGTGATGCTGCATGCTGGTGCCACGATGTGCGGCGAATCAAATACGGCGGGTTCTGGTTACCAGATCGGGGAACTGCAGACGGAGGCTGGCTCGATGTTGCAGGGTTATATGAAGAAAGGCCGCGGGGTGTATTACCTTGTCGGTGGACTGAATACCGATGCCACCTTAGCCGGAACCATCGCTCCCACGGACAATGACGACAAGACGCCACTGACCATCGTGAAGGAAGGTACGGGAACCTATACAATTACAGGCAACAATAACTACCTGAGCGGTGGTATTCGCATCCAGGAGGGAAAGGTGCTTGTGATGAACGACCGTGCCGAGGCGGAGGCCAAGAAGTTGTCAGGTGCTACTGGTGCCAACCCCAACCCGAAAGACGCCGTGGTCCATGTGCTTGAGAATGGCCTGCTCGGCGGTACGGGCAGCATCGGCGGCACAGTGAACAACTACGGCACCATCCAGCCGGGTACCGACGAAACAGGATTGCTGACGCTGAAGAACTATGCAGCCGACCTGGAGGCTCACCTCATCGTTCATCCTGCCTCTACCCTGCGTTTCCGCATCGGCTCTGGCTATGATCAGTTGTCTGTCGACGGCGATGTGAAATACTACAATATCACCCAAGATTTCGACAAGAGTGATCTGATGCCATTCATTCAGGTTGTCCTGGACGAGAAGGCCAATGTCAAGATCGGCGACGAGTTCAAGGTGCTGACAGCCAAGCGTAAGTCTTCACTCGCAGGCGACTGGCATTTCAGTGTCTGGGCCGACCAGTATACCTGGGAGGTTATAGAACGCGAGGAGAATGGCGGCATCGCTTTCGTGCTGCGTCTGGTATCTTATGACAAGATGGATCATCCGGAGATTCCGGACCCGGATCATCCGGAGAGCACTATGGGTGCGCTCTATGAAGACGGCATCGATGATAAGACCGATCAGACGTCTCTGAGGGATTATGCCGCCAAGAACGGTAAGTATCTCGGAACGGCTATCTCCATGTGGAAGAACGACCTGAACAATGCGAACCTCGGTGAGACGAAGGAGGTAGGGGCTCAGTTTAATATGCTGGTAGCCGAGAACGAGATGAAATGGGATGCCCTGGAACCGTCGCGCAACAGTTTCAGTTACGGCAGTGCCGACGATCTCGCACGGTTTGCACAGAAACACGACATGCGTCTGCGCGGCCACTGTCTGGCCTGGCACTCCCAGTTGCCGGGGTGGGTGAGCAGCGACGGTAAGAAGAACGACAAGAACTGGACGCGTGAGGAAGCCTTGCAGATCCTGAAGAACCATATCGAGAAGGTGGTGAAACACTATAAGGGCAAGGTGGCCGAATGGGACGTGGTGAACGAATGTCTCGACGACAACCAGTCCATTGTCCGTGCCGATACGGAGGGTTATACCCTGCGTAAGAACAGTGTGTGGACACAGGCTGTCGGCGAGGATTTCATCGACTCCGCTTTCGTCTGGGCTCATCAGGCCGATCCGGATGCTGTGCTCTATCTCAACGAGTATGGCGTGGAGTTCAGCAACAAAGCCAAGACCGCTGCCTTCTTCAACCTCGCCATGCGCTTGAAGAAGTCGGGTATTCCCATCGACGGTGTGGGTCTGCAGTGCCATTTCTCCATCGGCGATGTGGACAGCCTGCATCTCGACAACACCATCCGTCGTTTCGCCGAGGCTGGCATGAAGTGCATCATCACCGAACTGGACATGGGTGTCCCCTCCACCTCCTCGCAGAATCTGCAGGAGCAGGCGCGCAACTACCGTGTCATCACGGATATCGTGCTGAACAATGACAACTGTCCCACGATGGTGATCTGGGGTCTGAAGGACAATAACAGTTGGCGCGAGTCGTCCAATCCGCTACTCTATACTGCAGGCATCGGAAAGAAACCCGCCTGGTATGCCGTCCGCTCCGCCCTGCGTCATCGTACGTTGGACGATACGGGTATCCAACCTCTCATCTGGTATGGTGATGATTCAGATTCTCAGGATGTCATCCTCTACGATCTTCTGGGTCGCCGGGTAAATGGCAAAGCCAGTCTGAGACCAGGTCTGTATGTCACCAAACACGGAAAGAAGATTCTCGTCAAATAAACGTAAAAAAGCCGAAAGCATGAAGTCTTTCGGCTTTTTCATTTTTCTAGGAAAAACTACCGTTTAATGAACTTACACGTAGCCTTGTGGCCTTGGTGGTCGGTGACGGTAGCGATGTAGATGCCTGCTGGCAGTTGTTCTACGGAGACTTCTGCATAGCCGCCACTTAACTGAGCCAGAATGGTAGAGACGGTCTGTCCGGAGGGACTGACAATCCTGACTTGCAGACGCTCTGTTGAGGTACTGCGGATGGCGAGTGCGCCTTCTGTGTAGCGGATGCTGATAGGATCGGTGGCATCAGCCATGATGTCGTGGATGCCAGCTTCATTGGTCTGTTCAACCAAACTCACGTAACTCGACGTGATGTTGGGCTTGGCAATGGTGGGGATGTTCATCACAAAGACTTCGGGGAATCCGTCAGGATAACGGCCTACACTCTGGTCTCCCTGATGGAGAGTGTAGGTGAGTTGGTCACACCACGACTCATCGGCTGCGGTCAGTATGACGTCACCGCCCTCGGCATCGAGTTTGAAGTCGGCATGCAATTGTGAGAGGGGTTCGAGTTTGTCGCACCAGATGACGAGATAGCCATGGGCGGGGATGGTTGTTTCTGTCTTTGTCTCACCTTTGGTAATCTGGTATTTCTTGGGCTTGGTCAGGTTGTCGCTCAGATACATGCCTTCCACGTCGATGGGACTATTGGTGGTGTTGTAGAGTTCCACCCAGTCATTGTGCTTGAAATACTCATTGACGAAAGCACTGTTGGCTGCGCTGACCTCATTGATGCGAACGGGTGTAACGCCTTGCCGGGTTTTCTCCTCGGCAGACAGTGGAGAGAAGCAGGCCACCAGCGACAAGGCATTGTCGGCAGGCAGGTCCATCACAGATTCTGTGTTGACATAATCATCGGTACTGGATCCTACTGTGGTGAAGAGTTCTGCAGCCCAATATTGGTCGCTGGAGGTGTAACTGTTGTTGTGGATCTCGACGGCGATGACATTGTTACCGTTCTTGAAGAGTGACGGCGAGAGTCCCAGTGTTCCCGTCAGGGGGGTGTCGCCAGCGTAACTGGTGGAGAAACTGTCGAAACTGACCTCGCCCTCACGCATGTTGTAACGTCCTGCCTCCTTGCCGTTGACATAGACCACGAAACCGTCGTCTACACCGTAGTTCAACAGGAAGACATCACTGCGTGTAGGGGTAGCGCTGAGAGTGATGGTCTTGCGGAAGTAGGTAGTGGGATTCTTCTGGTTGGGGTCTGAGCCGTAACTGACGGTGGTCTTCACTCCTTCCATCTTATAACCCAACGGTGCTGGACCGGATGCCCATGAGTTGTCATCGAAGTTACTTGAGGTCCAGTTGGACGGGGCTGCCCCCTTGTCGTAGTATTTCCAGGTGTCGTTGTTCTTGATGAGTTGGACGGAGGCGCTGGCACCTTTCTTCCATCCTGTGAAAATATAACCTACGGGTGCCTTGGCCTCAAGGGTGACAGGTGCAAACAATTGTCCGTCAAAGGCGGCATAAGGCACGTTCAGACCGTTGATATAGAGACTGGCCCCTTCCGTATCAGCGGCCAGCGTGACACTCTGTTTCTTGGCATTGGAGAGTTTCAGGGGCCGGTACTGTTGCAGTTGTCCCATCTTGTTGCCCAGCCAACTATTCAGATTGTCCTTGATCTTGTTGGCGGCTCTGTCGGGTACACAATCGTCATACTCCGACATCGGACGCATGGCATCGGCCAGTTCATCCACGATGCTGGAGGCGCGATCTTTCTCAAAGACACTGCCGGCAACGATGCAGAAAGTATCGATGAACTTCTTGCGGAACTCTTCGTGCTTGAGCAGGTTCTGGAAGAGTTGCACCATGTTCACCCAGTCATAGTCTTCGATGGTGGAGATGGTGCGGTCCCAGGGATTGAAGGCATAGTCGAGGTCGAAGCATATAAAACGGAAGCGTCCGTCGTTTCGACTGCGGTAGGCCTTCACATTATTCTCGGGCCAGTCGTCGTTGCCGATATACAGTTCGGTAGCCATGTAATTACAGAACTCGTCGATGTCGAGCAATTGCTTCACCTCCTCGTATACGCCGGCCTGATTGATCTTCTCGCTGAGGCCGACGAGGTGGAGATAGGCTTCGTCGGTACCGTTCTTGAATGTGCTGTTCTCGAAGTTGTCCAGTTCCTCGTCGTCATAGCCCCAGTTGGCGTAGGCAAACTTGTCGTTGTTGGGCTCACGCAGGTTCAATACTCCGCGGAACTCTCCGTTGATGAACTCTGCCACCTGAACGGTGCTCTGTACGTCGAGATCGATGCCGGAGCGTTGGATGATCGTCGTCAGGGCAGGATCCATAAAACGGGCATGATTGGTCCAGTAGTCATTGCCGCCGTTGCGCAGCAGGATAACCTTGTTACGGATATAAGGCTTCTGTGGGAAGAAGGGGTAGTCGAGGTGGTTCAGTCCGTCGAAGATCTTATTGGACTTCAGTTTCATGGAACGGGGATTGATAGAGCGCGTCCATCCGCCGGAGACACTGATGTTCACATCCTGATTGAAGAGCATGCCCTCCGTCGGACTGATGTAACTGAAGTTCACGGGCCGGTCCCAGTCCATATTGTAGTTACGGGGCTGGTTCTGTCCGTTGCCGGTCTTGCCGTTGGTGCCGTCACCGTCGCAGTCGATACCGATCTTCGGATCCCAGAAATACCGTTCATCGCCGACGATGCTGACGATGGGGATGGTATACTCGTCATATTCCTTGATATAGCTGCGCGTGACGGGCGGGCTGGGCAGATAACCGTCCTGGAAGAGGCGGAACACAAAACAGGTGGTCTTGTCGATGCTGAACTTACCACTCATCTCCTTGCCGTTGGCGGTGGGCAGACTACCGTTGGTGGTGTAGCGCAGCGTGGCGCCCTCGGGAACCTCTATCTTCACCTTCAGCGTGCCAGTGAAGAGTTGACTGCCTTGGTCGACCACAGGTGCCGGCAACCGTTTGTCGGCGAAGACGGCTGTGGCATTCGTGGCACCAGGTGTGGCGTCAGCCGTCCATCCCCAATCGTCACCGCCATCGGTCTTACGGGCCCAGGCCGTATGGCTGATGGCCTCGGGATAGGTCTGGCTCGTGATGAGTTGCCCCTTGTTATCACTCAGATAGATGGTACCGCCATCGCAGTCGAGTTTGAAGGGCGCCTGGTTGTCCTTGATATCATTGCTACCAAGCCAGACCACCCTGAAACCTTTTGCCGGGATGGTACCCATGTCTTGGGGCATCTGCCACAACGTCGGGTTGTCGGCATTGTTGCTGAGGTACATACCACCGATATTGACCGCCTGATCACCGGGGTTATATAGTTCTATCCAACTGTCAAAGTTGATGGCGGGACTCATCACCTCGCCTGCATTAGAGGCCATCAGTTCATTGATGACCAGAACGATAGATAATAGACTCGACCACATAGTTCTCTATATTTCGGCTGCAAAGGTATGAATAATCGTTGACATATCAAAACGATTATGGAACATTAACGCTTTGAGCCCTCAGAGACCGTTGAGAGAATGAAACAATAGTGGTGCGGCTGGTTGCCATCGATGGTATATTGGGGTAGGGTACGTTTTCCCCACGTGTCAGCACCGCCTACGCCGTGGATATCCAAGTCGATGTTCAGATTAACGAAGCGTCCACGGGGGATATCGTTGGGATGGCGTGGGGCGGATTCAAGATCCTCCTCCCCATAATCCCAAGCACGGATGCAGAGGGGCTGGAAGCCGTCGATGCGAAGATTCCCGATTTCGAACCAACGGATGTCACAGCGATTGCCATTGTCCTGCGGATGGATGTATTCCGTCTCATACTCGCTGAGAGGCATCTCGTAGATGCCGAGGAAAGCGGAACGCTTGCGGTCGGGATAGTTCTCCCATGGGCCTCTGCCGTAATACTTGATTTGTGTATAGTCGGCGGGCAGGCGCATGCGCATACCGAACTTGGGTATCACGGGACGATCGGTGGCCGTAGGCTGGTAGTCCATATCGACGCGGATGCTGTGGTCGTTGATGACGGTATAGGTTACCTTGACGTCCTTGACATCTTTCCATGTGGCGACACGACGGGCAAAGCCAGCTGCACTCTGGTTGTCGTTCTCGGGTTTCCAGAAGTAGGGCTCCAACGGCGCCTGCAGCATCTCCTTGCCATCGACGATCCATGAGGTGAGTTTATTCTCGTCGATGGTGATGCCTTTTTGGGAGACATTGGCCGTTGGGGTGTGTGCATCAGGGAAAACATACGGCGTCAGCACAAACTGCTCACGTGCCACCACAAAACCTTTCTTTGCCCATGGCGTATCGTGACGCAGACGGGCATAGACATTCAGCACCGTCTCATCGTCATACTCGATCGTGTCGCGGATAATCTCATATTCGCTGGGGTCGGTGAAGCAGTCGCGGTTGATGGTGCGGATAGTGCCGTCAGCATCACGGACAAACTGCAATGGCTGATAGACGTACTGTACCTCATAGTAGTGGGGATGAGGCTTACGGTCAGGAGCAATCAGTCCGTTGAGACAGAACGGTCCGTCATTGGGCTTATCGCCAAAATCTCCTCCATATAAAAACTTTTCACTTTTCACTTCTCCCTTTTCACTTCTATACAGCCCTTGATCCACCCAGTCCCAGATGGCTGCACCGCAGATGCTGCTGTCGGCATAGATGACATCCCAATATTCTTTCAGGTTGCCGCAGGAGTTACCCATGGCGTGGGCATATTCGCGCATCATAAAGGGTTTGTCGGTGACTTGCTGGGCGTTCTTCCGCAGTTCGTCGGGGTAGAGGTAACTGTCGTCCCAGATGGCGGAGTAGCGACGGTCGCTGTCGTAGAATGGCGGACGTGTCGTGTCGAGTTCCTTCACCTTGTTATACATCGCCTCGATGTTCGGGCCGACACCGCCCTCGTTGCCAAGACTCCAGAGGATAATACTCGGATGGTTGAAGTCACGTTTCACCAATGCCTCGGCGCGGTCCACGTGCGCCTTTTGGAAAGACAGGTCTTCGCCCATCACCTGGTTGGCATAGCCATAGCCGTGGGTCTCGTGGTTGGCCTCGTCCATCACGTAGATACCCCATTTGTCGCAGAGTTCGTAGAGATATTCACGGTCGGGATAGTGTGAGGTGCGCAGGAAGTTGATGTTCGCCTGTTTCATCAGACGGATATCTTCTTCGTAGGTGGCATCATCCACGTAGCGACCTGTCTTCGGATGGTGGTCATGGCGGTTCACACCACGCAGTTTCACGTTCTTGCCGTTGATCTTAAACACCTCGCCGACCACCTCCACCTTCTTTACGCCGAAGTGGTAGTTAAACGCTTCGTCGTTCTTGCTATCCTTCGTGCCAAGCAGTTGCAAGGTGAAGGGATAGAGCCAAGGCTTCTCGGCAGTCCACAGACGAGGTGGGGTATCGTAGTGATAGGCGAGTTCTACGGTAATGGTATCGCCAGCAGGCAGTTTTGGAATACGGTGGTTGGTTATATTCCTATGGTTAGGATTGACGTTGATGCCATACAGTTCGGGACAATCCATCTGCAACTGAACCAACAGATTCTTAGCGCTTTTCTTGCCAGTATTGCATACAGCAATCTTGGCATTGACGGTAAAGTTCGAGTAGTCAGCATTAGTCACAGCCGTCACCTGATAGTCACTGATATGCACCAGTGGCCTCACCCACAACTGCACACTGCGGAAGATACCGCTCAGTCGCCACATGTCCTGGTCTTCGAGATACGAGCCGTCGCTCCAGCGGTACACCTCCACGGCGAGTTTGTTTCGCCCTGCCCGCAGGTACTTCGTCACGTCAAACTCCGCCGGCGACATCGAATTCTGGCTGTAGCCCACCTTCTGACCGTTCACCCAGAGATAGAAGGCAGAATGGACACCCCCGAAGTGGAGTATCAGGTTTTGGTTCAGCATCTCTTTGGTCACATCGAAGAAGGTGACATACGATCCCACAGGGTTGCGGTTCTCGTAGGCCGTCCAGTCTCTTGGCGGCTCGGAAGTCACGCTAGGTCGGTTCCTGACGAACGGGTAGTTAATATTAATATAAATAGGTGTACCGTAGCCCTGCGTCTGCCAGTTACCGGGTACGGTGATCTTACCCCACTGGCTCACGTCGTAGTCCTCGCGATAGAAATCAACAGGCCTTTCCTCAGGATTCCGGCTCCAGTGGAACAGCCACTGTCCGTCGAGGCTTACAATCTCCTTACACTCCTTTTCCTTCGACGGCAGTTGCAACGTCGCATGATACGGCAGTTTGTTGATACTTAAAACTGCGGGATTCTCCCAGTCATGCGTTTGTGCCTGTGCTGTTATCGCCAGCACCGAGGCCAATAGAACAAAGACTCTCTTCATCTTCAAAATTCACGCGGTAGCAAATTATTCACTTTTCACTATTCACTCCTTACGGTGAGTGTGGCTGTTGGCAGACTACTCTTGATGCTAATTTGTGTCATGCCTTTTTTCTGTGCGCTACGTACGACGAGCAGGGCACGGCCCTTCCATGTCTTTACGCGGGGTGAGGTATAAGGTTCACAGTCCTTGAGGTCGGCAGAAGCAAAGGCCAACAGACTTCCCTGGCCCTTTACGATAGCCTCGCAGTCGATGGCAGCCTCAGGACAGACATTTCCCTTACTGTCGATGACCTCGACGGTGACGAAAGCGAGGTCCTGCCCGTTGGCAGTTATCACGCTGCGGTCTGGGGTGAGGCGCAGACGTGCCGGCTTTCCTGCGGTACGGAGTGTTTTGATGCGTCCCCAACAAGTCTGAGCACGTAGTGTACCCGCTTCGTAGGGAACGGTAAAGACGGCCTTGAATTCTGTATCTTGATTGATATTCTTGGTATCGATGAGCTTGTCGTTGAGGAAGAGTTGTACTTGTGGATCCTTCGTGTAGACTTCCACCTCGATGGCTTTTCCTTCCCAGGAAGGCCAGTTCCAACTTTCCCATGTGGGCCATACGCTCCAGGCGGTCTGGTGAATCTTTCCGTGGTAGCCATCGGGTTCTTTCACGGCCATATACAAACCGTCATCTTCTATTGGTGTGGAACTCTTCTGGCCATCTTTCCATTCATACATTGGCATGTTCCGGGTTTTCCAGAGCATCTCGCGGTAGTGACTGATGGGTTTGCGCCAGCCGGTGATATCCACATCGCCGCAGTAGGCCCCGTGCCAGTCGGGAATGCCACCTTCCACATAATGCTCGCCTTTCGTCTCACCGTCATAATAATTGCGCCCGATGCCAGACTCGCCGAGGTAGTCGAGACCCGTCCAGACAATGTCGCCCACCACGTAGGGATAGTCATTGACGATGGCCCAGTTCTTGAAGGCATCACGGGGAAAACTCTCCGTCTGCCACATGACGCGGTTCGGGTCACGCTGGTGGTCACCAGCGTGCTTATGGATCATATAGTTATAGCCCACCACATCGAGCACCTCGGCATGCGGGTCGTAAATCTCCCAGTCGCTGTCCCACGAGCAAAGGGCTTCTGTCACAGGACGCGTGTTATCCATCTCCAGGATAGCCTGTTTCAGTTTCCGGGCGGTGGTGACGACGCGGATATCCTTGCGTTCCATCACCTCGTTGCCGATGCTCCAGGCGATGATGCTGGGATGCAGACGGTCGCGCTGCACCATCGCATAGATATCTGCACGGTAGCAGGAGTCGATAAGCGTGGAGTAGTCGTAGGGTGTCTTCGCCTCACGCCAACCGTCGAAGGCCTCGTCTATCACCAACATACCCAATGAGTCGCAGGCGTCGAGGAAGGCACGGGTGGTGGGATTGTGTGAGGTGCGGATGAGGTTGAAGCCCGCCTCCTTCATCTGGCGCACCTTACGGATCTCGGCGGCATCGAAAGCCATCGCACCAAGCACACCGTCGTCGTGATGCACACAGGCACCGTTGATGAGCAGCGGTTTACCATTAAGCAAGAAACCCTTCTGGGCGTCGAACGTTGCCGATCGGATGCCGAACTTCACTGTCTGCTCGTCGATGACCTGTCCCTTTTCCTTCAGACGGATAGTGGCCTCGTAAAGAAAAGGATTGTCTGGCGACCAGAGACGGGGATTGTCGATGGTGTAGCCGAGACCGCAGATGGCTGTTCCTTCGTTTTTCAGAAGACTGTATCTCTCCTTGAATGTCTGCTTCATCTGCTCAGATTGAGGCGTCTGTGTGAAGGTGCCACCCTTGAAGGTCACCTCGATGTCATCAATCTCACGGGTTTCCTGTCCTTCGTTATGAATGTTCACCGTCATGTCGACCTTAGCCTGCCTGTCGCTGACATCCGGTGTCCAGATTAAGACACCATTCTCCACGATGTGCATGGCAGGCATGGTCTCGAGCCACACATGGCGGTAGATACCGGAACCTGAATACCAACGGCAGTTGGGCTGCTGTGAGTTGTCTACCTTCACCACGACCTCATTCTGTCGCTTGTCATTATATAAATAAGGTGTCACATCTACCGTGAACGGCGTGTAGCCGTAGGCATGCTGCCCGGCCTTCTGACCATTGACGAAGATCTCGGCTTTCTGATAGACACCCTCGAAATGCAGTTTCACCCGCTCACTTTTGGGTGTCATAAATGTCTTGCGGTATTCGCCCTTGCCGCCCTCGAACCAGCCGCCGCCAGTACCAGTGGCTCCCTTACTGGCATCAGGACCAGCGTAGATGTCCCAGTCGTGCGGTAAGTTCACGCTTACCGTCTTTCCATTGTGCGTAAATGTCCAGTCGCTATCGAAGAGCGTTCGTGTCTGTCCCATTGCACCCATCCATGTGCACAGGGCTGTTGCAATCATAATGATTCGTTTCATATCATTTTCATTTTCGTTAGAATTTTGCCACAAAGGTACAATTAAGTGAGCAAAAAACCAAATAATTAAGTATTTTTGCGAGATAATAGAAAATCGCAATCATCGCGGCAAGCCTGAAATCTGGAAGATTGCATTCTTGAAACAGCATAATCTGTCTGAAAAATCAATGTTATCACTTTTGTTTTCTAAAAGTCTGTCCAAAATCTGAGGCATAACTATGCACAAGGTGCAATGACAGTCTCAAAACTGGGACAGATTATTGCACGGTGTGCAGAAACGTGTCCCAAATCTGGGGCATATAAATGAAATTCCAAAATGGTCTGCCCTGAATCTGAGGCAACATTCTGCCCGGTGTGCATAACCTTCCCCGTGATCCAACAATCATTTCCCCAAGAATTTCGTGTCTAGATAGGCTTGGAAGGTTTCCTTATAGAGGTCGCCGATGGGGAGGTAGGTGTTGGCATCCATGAGAATGCGGTTCTTGTTCACCTCCTGAATCTTGGTGAGATTCACGATGTAAGAGCGGTGGATGCGCATGAAGGTATCTGGGAGTCGTTCCTCCATCTTCTTCATCGACAGAAGGGTGATAATGGGCTTTGGTTCGCCTTCTATCCACACTTTCAAATACTCGCTCATTCCCTCGATATAACGGATGTCGGCGATGCTGACCTTCACCATGCGGTAGTCTGTCTTGAGGAAGAGGGTGTCGTCATTAGAGGTGAGAGGTGAGTGGAAAGAGGAAAGAGAATTGTCTGCGGCAGAAGTATTCTCATTCCACTCTCCTCTTTCCACTTTCCTCTCTTTTAGTCGGTTCGCGGCCCGTTGGAAATCTTGTAGGCCAAAGGGTTTGAGCAAGTAATCGACGGCATTGACGCGAAAGCCTTCGACAGCATATTCGGAGTAGGCGGTAGTGAAGACGATCAGAGGCGGTGCAGAAAGCGACTTCACGAAGTCCATACCGTTGAGGTCTGGCATGTTGATGTCGCAGAAGATGGCATCCACCGTGTCATGTTCTAGAAACTGACGAGCCTCCAAGGCACTCTGACACTGGGCGGCGAGTTCGAGAAACGACACCTTATTAATATAGTTGATGAGTTGTTGCAGGGCGAGGGGCTCATCGTCGATGGCGAGACATCTGATCATGATAATGGGATAGTTAGTTCGACAGTATAGACATCTGGGTTGTCCTGGATGCGGAGCGAGTAATTGTGGTCATAGAGCAGGTTCAGGCGTTTACGGACATTGGCGAGTCCCACACCTCCCTTTTCCTGATTAGGGACATTTGCCTTTGAGTTGCGACAGGAGAAATGTAGCCTTTCGTCCTCTATCGATATCTTCACCTCGATGAATGACGCTTGCTTATAACTGACTCCGTGTTTGAAGGCATTCTCAATAAACGGGATGAGCATCAGCGGAGGAATGGTCTTGTCAGGTGCTTCGGCAGGCAGGTCGAGGTCGATCCTCACCTTGTCGGTATAGCGCAACTGCATGAGTTTGATGTAGGTACGGATAAACTCCAATTCACGGGTGAGAGGCACACCGTGCTTATCGCCTTCGTAGAGCACGAAACGCATCATCTTCGATAATTCCACGATGGTCTCTTGCGCCTTTGCCGGGTCGATATCCACCAGTGCATGGATATTGTTGAGCGTGTTCATGAAGAAGTGCGGATTGATCTGATAGTGCAGGTATTCCAACTGCTGTTCCAGGTTCTGTTTCTCCAAATTCAGGAGTTTCTGATGGTCCCTGCGGCTGCGGAAATAGTATTTCGTGCCAAGGTTGGCACCAAACATCAGCAGGAGTACCACGATGGCCAGGATGTCGTGCTCACCGACGATGGGGGGCGGCATGTCTGGACGGTGCATATCCGGACGGTGCATGTCAGGACGGTGTTCGTCGGGAGGGGGAGGAGGCCGGTGACCTTCTACGATGTGCGACGGCGGACGATGGCCCCTCGGTCTGTCCGGACGACTGCTACACTGGTAGATTATAAATGCCACCAAGACTGCAGCCACGATGGAGAAATAGAGTGTGCGTCTGTTCTGATGCACGAGCAGTGGCGCCAGAAACACATTATGAAGGATAAAAAGCAGCAGAAATACCGCAAACTTCCGCCATACCAGAAACACCTCTGTCCAGTCGAAGGTGAGCATAGGGTCGTTGACGGTACGCACATACAGACTCAGTAGTGGGGCTGCGAAGAGCAGTCCCCACACTATCAGGTATATCAGGTTCTCCTGTCGTGACTGATGCTTCATCCAGTATATTCTTCTCATAAGAAATAACGTGGAAAACCAATAAATATTGCATCAACGCCATCCACCGCCACCGGGCCAGCCGCCCCCTCCGCCAGGCCAGCCTCCGCCGCCATTGCCGCCGGAGTAGGATGAGAGGGATACCGACGAGCCACCACTGACAGAGGCATCGGTATAACCTACGCCGCTGAAGATGCTGGTGCCGTCGCTGACGGTGACACCACTCATGAGTGTAGGCTGGGAGGCTCCGGATACCACCAGACTGTTGCCGCCGCTCGACGGAGTCTTGAAGGCGAAGGTATCGTTACCCACTGTAAGGGCATACCAGGTGCTCTTGCTCCAGGAATTGGTGGAGTAGCACGACTGTGTGAGACTGGCTCCATTTTCCAGTCCGCCGATGGCGATGATGGTACCGCCTTCCACGTAAAGTTTGAAGTTACGTTCGGTATTGGCGTCGATGGCCACCTCCGGCTCACGGGAGCCGACGGCATAGACCAGTCCGCCCTTGATGTAACAGTTGCCGTTGGCATCTATGCCGTCGTTACCCGAAGAACAGGCATAGACCTTACCGCCACTGATGGTCAGATGACTGGCAGCGTTGATGGCGTCGTCCTTAGCGGTCACGCAGATCTCTCCGCCAGTGATACGCAGTTCGCCTTTGCTCTCGATACCCTCGCCGGCAGCATTGACGGTGAGGATGCCGCCTTCAATATAGGTGTTACCCGAATCCTCATCCTCGTGGTCGGTGGTCTCTCCCGTGCTACTCGTACCGTCGAGTTCACACTGGATACCCTCGTCGCCTGCACTACTGATGGTGACAGTACCGCTCTCCATGAGGAAATATTCGTTGCAGTTGATACCGTCCTTCACGGCAGAGGTGATGTTGAGTGCCAGGTTCTTAATAGCAATATAGTCGCCGCTCTTGATAGCGTGCTTGGTCTTTCCTGTGACGTTCAGCGTACCGTTGCCCTGCAACTGGATCTGTCCCTTGCTGTAGATACAGCCCGTCTGTGAACCGCCAGTACCGTCGGTCAGTGTATTTACGGTGTTCTTCTTCGCACTGATCTGGATGCGTTTGCCGTTGGAGATATTGATGGCGGCACCGGAGGGATTCGTCAGCGTCAGACCTGCCAGTGCGATCGTACACTTATAGTCGCCGTCGAGTTCGAAGCCGCCATCGGTGGTCGTCCCTGAAAGCACGTAGGTAATCTCATCGCCATCCACAGCATCGGTATTCGTCTGTGTGATGGTAACATGGGCGCCATTGACTGTTGCCGTCACGTAGGACATGACGTTATCTGCCATGGTAACGGTGGCTGTTGAACCGTTATAGACGATATTGACAGTATTGTCTTCTACTCCTGACTCCTGACTCCTGACTACTTCAATACTAGTAATATCGCTGATATCAAAGACATCGTTGCCGATGGTGAGTGTCGTGCCACCCGAAAACAGTGCCGGTGAATGCTCCGTCATCTCAGAGGCGGGATACTGATAAGTACCATTGGTGGTGGTCACCTTCAATGTCTGTGCCCCGGCTGCTATTGTCAGCACGAGGGCAATAAAATATAATAAGGTACGTTTCATCTGACAATCATCTTATAGGTTCTGTTCTTTGTCTTGACGACATAGACACCCTTCTTCATCTGCTCCTTCGAGGCCTTATGTCCCTGCAAGTCGTAGATATCGGTGGCTTCGTCGAGTGTGGTACTGGTGATTTCCTCAATGCCAGAGACGGTCTCGTCTGTCGTCGAGAAATACATTCTGCTGAGGTTCGAGAGGATGAATGTCTGTGAGTCTGCCGTCAGCGTGTTTCCGCTGATGGTCAGTGTCAGCGACTCTACTGGTATGGAAGCCTTCGCCCCGTCAGTCGTTTCAAAGGTCAGGTAGGTATAGGCGTTATCAGCCAGCACAGTCAGTGCACCCGCCAAGGCCATGAATAATAAAACAATCTTCTTCATATTTGCGTAATAGTTTGTAATTTTGGGACAAAGGTAATAAAAACCGGGGTGCTAATCAAATATATTCAACCAACACCCCGATTTATTCAACGAATAATTACTGTGGTCAGATTTTTTTCGTACCTTTGTCCCCCAATATGAGTAAGGAAACAAAGAAAAGAATACTTTTCGTCTGTCATGGGAACATCTGCAGAAGTCCGATGGCGGAGTTTGTGATGAAGGACCTCGTCAGGAAAGCAGGACGCGAAGATGAGTTCTACATTGAATCGGCGGCTACCTCGACGGAAGAGATAGGCAACAGTGTCTATCCCCCTGCCCGACGAAAACTGGCGGAGCATGGTATCGGCTGTGCGGGTAAGACGGCACGGCAGATGACGCGCTCGGACTATGACCGCTACGACATGCTGATAGGCATGGACTCGTGGAATATCCGTAATATGCGAAACATCTGCGGTGGCGACCCGGAAGGGAAAATTGTGATGCTGATGGACTTCACCCGGCGGCCCGGCGACGTGGCCGACCCTTGGTATACGGGCAACTTCGAGGCTACATGGCGCGACGTGCTGGAGGGCTGTCAGGCACTATTAGATCAGTTGGTCAGCAGGTCAAACCAATCTATATCCACATAGCCTTTTGTGTCTTGGCTGCATTGTGTAAAGAGGCCGAGCATGACGCCAGTAAATCCGCCGATGGTTTCCGTGCTGAGGAAACGGTATTCCATCTTGGCCAGTTGGGTAAAGTTGGTGCCATCGGAGGATGCCAGTAGGTAGTAGAAGTCCTTGTCGGAGGTGATGCGCAGATAGGCATGGGTGCTACTTAGTGGAAGTTCCTTTTCGCTGTGACTGGTCTGGCCGAGACGGATGTTTGACTTCACAAACAGTTTTCCGTCGAGACGCTCCACCACCACGTCGTAGTGGTTCAGTGGTGCGGCATAGGCTGTGATGCCGGCTTGCATACCTTCGGTCAGATGGGAGAGATCGAGTAGGACGGTGGCAGAGAAATACAATTCCGTCTGACGACGAGCCACGAACGTAGGTGACGCAGTCTCACTGAGGTCTGTCGTACTGGGACGGAGACGCAGAAAACCCTTGCGCTCTGTCAGCGAATACTTGCCATAGTCGGGGTTGCACAAACTCATCCAACCCATCGGCAAGCCCAAAGAATGATAACTGTCCGCAGGAGCATCACGCTTAACGTAATCGAATTCTTCGCGTACAGGGTCTTGCGGCATCGGCACCAGGGGTAGTGTCTTGCACTGCATATCTATCTGCAACGTACCATCACCATTCACCACAGGCCAGCCGCCATCAGCCCACTGTACGGGAGCGAGCATCGTTTCACGCCCCATCACATGCTGCAGGTAACCACTGGTACGATAGCCCAGACAAATCATCCACCACGAGTCATCTGGAGCCTGCACCAAGTCAGCGTGTCCGAGACCCTGTATCGAACTGTTCTGCATCTTCATGTTAAAATGCGAGAGGATGGGGTTTGCTGGATTTGGCTCGTATGGGCCAAAGAGACTTCGACTGCGCAAGATGTTCACATGGTGTCCATGTTCTGTACCGCCTTCGGCCAGCAACAGATAATAGTATCCGTCTTTCCGATAAATGTGCGGCCCTTCAGGATAGCGACCGCCAAGACCCGTGCCCAGATGATGGATTTCGCCCAACTGCTTACCTGTCTCTATGTCAATTTCGCAGATTTTGATGTCACCCTCCTTCCAAAGGAAATAACATTTACCCTCGTCCCAGAAGAGTGTTGGGTCGCAACTGCCGATGGCGAAGTCGATAACGATTGGCTCTGACCATTCACTAGCGGGATTATCTGTCCACACATAGAAATGTCGGCGCGATGGGAATACTGTCGTCACCATGTAGAACCGCCCTTCGTGATAGCGGATGGTCGGCGCATAGATGCCGCTGTTGCCGTCGGTACCTTTCAGATCCACCTGTGAGGGTCGCGTCAGACAGTTGCCCACCTGTTCCCAATTCACTAGGTCTTTCGAGTGGAACACCGGCACACTAGGGAAATATTGAAACGTGCTGTTGACGAGATAGAAATCATCACCTGCCCGACACACGCTTGGGTCGGCATGGAATCCAGGTAGCACAGGATTCTTGAATCCCTGAGCGTTCGTCTGTTGCATACCCAGCACGATTGTCATGATTATCAAAACTATCTTTTTCTTATAAATCAGGTGCAAAGTTAATATGTTTCTGAATGTACTCATATCTGGATTATTTATGATTTTCTGTTACTCGCTGATGCTGTATGTGTGTACACTCGAACCTTGGGCTGAGGGGAGATAGTTTATGCCCCACCAACACATTTGCAGGAGTGCGAAAGAGAGGATGAGTATCCAAAGAGCCAGATGCTCGCGATGGCGAGGAGACTGACGATAGTGGACGTAGACGAGATAGGCGAACCAGGTGATAGCGGCCCACGTTTCCTTAGGATCCCATGACCAGTAGTGCCCCCAAGCCTCCTTTGCCCAAAGAGCACCGAAAAGCATGCCGATGGTGAGGAAGGCGAGACCGACATAGACGAGATTGTCCGTAATGTCCATTTCAGAGGTGAGAGGTTTCTTCCTAAACAGAAGGAACAACGCCATCACTGTAGCCGCACCCAGTACAGCGTAGGCGAACATATAGACGATGACGTGGGGGGCGAACCACGGGCTTTGGAGTGCGGGCATCAGCGTCTTGTCGTGAATCTCCGGCTTGAATAGGTTTACACAGATGAACACCAAGGCGAGCACTGTAGAGAACGAGAGAATCCATTTATATTTCCATCGCGAATAGACGATGAGACCCGCCAACGGTAGGAAGAACGAATACCAGAGTCGCGTCTCGCCCATTGTCCGTAGCGGTGGACGTTCCAGAGAAATCCACATTGAGAGAATGAACGAGAAGAAAACGAGTAAGCCTAAGATTGTTGTCGTGTAGGCTATACCAGTTTTATCCTTCCACGCAGCCCAGGCACCAACGGCCCATAGCAGCACCGCTGTAATCGCAAAATATATAAAATGTTCCCAACTCATGCGCGTTTCCTCCCTCCAATAACAAACATACAAACCGCTCCTGCCAACATCATATAGATGCCCGCATAAACCAATGGCAGCCACGGGTCTCTGACGAGTTCGAGTATAGAAATCCGGCTCTGTGCACCCATCTGCGTGTCGTAGCCGTACTGATAGATTTTCCAACCGTCCACCTCGTAGGGCTTGTTCACATCTACGATGGTCTCGATATTCTTGCCCGTCTTCGTCAGGATCTGAATCTCCGAAGCGAAACGCTTAGGCGAGCCGTCGTCGTAAGTATCCATGATGAACCGTTTCAGTTCGATGGCCAGCGGCATCTCCTTGACAGCTCCATCTTGAGTCAGTGCCCGCCACTCAGGCTCGCCAATGGCAGTGATCATCTTTACCCTTTGCATGTCTGCATTACCAAGCGTGGCCGTAGTGATGGCAAGAAACAGGCCAAGATGGTTCAGTAAGAAAGACACATCGCGCTTCCACGAGTGCAGATGTGTCAGCCGTCGCAGGATGACGACACCCAGAATTACGGCGATATACACATAGATGAGTACAAATGGCCAGAACGACAGCATATTGTTCAACCACGTGCCGCTCACTTGCTGCCGCGTCAGTCCCATAACAATCGTCAGCATCACAGCATATACCATCGCTGATATTGCTGCCTGATACGTGCCAATGAATTGGAAGGCATAGACTTTCTTTCTAAATATGAATATAAGGGCAATGATTGCCAAGAATCCAGCCAACACAAAACCGTTGGCAGGCCACGCAAATGCCTCCCACGCCACAGGGCCAACGCTCAGTTCCAGCATCAGCCCTGCAAAGATAAGGCCTCCTCCTATGAGGAAGCCTTCCTTAAAAGTCCAGGGTTTCGTCCACATCAGATCTCAATCAACTTTCCGTTTTTCTTGGCCTCTTCAATCCACTTAGGCTCGATTTCCTGTAGGAACTTCTGTTTGTTATCGTTCAAGGTCTTCATGTCCAGTCCGATGGCAGCCTGAGCCTTAGCCTTAGTGCTGTAGTCAGGCACTGGGATGGCGTCGGTATGTCCGTGTTTAGCGGCTACGCGGGCAATGAGCAAGCGAGCTTGCTGGGCATAATCGACAGAATGAGAGAGCAGACGAACAACCTCCTGTGGAGCATGGAACGTAGCACCGTGCGAAGCGATGGCATAATCCCAACGCCACTGGCTCTTGCGGAGCAGGGCCTGGATGGGCGCCATCTCAGCCTCGGTAGCGCCCTTGTCGATGATGAACTTAGCCTCGAAGTGGGCACGGGCCAACTCCTGTTCGGCTCGGTTGCGCACCTCGTTGCACTTCTCCTGACGGTCATAGACATTCTGGCGCAGCACCTCGGCATCCTGACGGTGACAGGTCTGACAGGTGCGGTCAATCTTGGCCAACGGCGACTGTATATGGTGATCAGAGAACTTCACACCGCCCTCCTGCTTATATGGCATGTGGCAGTCTGCACATGACACACCACGCTGAGCATGAATACCCTGCAGGGCAATCTCATAACCTGGATGCTGAGCTTTCAGAATTTTGGTCTTCGACAGCGGATGGATATAGTCGTAGAATTCGATTTCATCAAACCATTTCTCTGCAGCCTCGCAGGTCATGCCGTAGTGCTGTGGGAATACGAGGTAATTAGCCTTGCCGGGATTTTTCGGGTCGTTGGGCTTGATGAAGTAATACTCCGTATGGCACTGGGCGCACACTAATGAGCGCATCTCCTGATGGCTGGCCTTTCTCACATCCTTGCCAACCTGTGCCCATGCCTCGTAGAGCGCAGGACGGGCTGGACGCAGATCCATCGTACGGGCATCGTGACAGTCGGAGCATCCGATGGTATTTACTTCTTCGGCACCCAGTTCGCTCCACTTCTTGGCGTAGAAGTTGGCGGGATCGAAGACCGAATTCGAGCCGCTGAGTTCGCGCATCATGCGAGGTACGTCAGGACCCTTACACGTCCAACAGGTCGCGGGTTGCATGTCGGCGGCGATGGAATCGGCACCAATCTGAATGCCAGGATTACCTGTGCGCAGAATCTTGCGCATATCCTCTAAGGCGTGTTTGTGGCCGCGAGGCGTGTTGTAGTGACGCGAGAAGGCATAGCCAGCCCATAGCACCACCATCTCAGGACGCTGTTCGAGCACATCAACCTCCTGCGACGAGTTGTACTTCGATTTAAAGGTGGTGTCCTCCGTCATTGCCCATGTCTCGTACTCGCGGGGATAGTCGGCCTTGAACTTCTCGTTCTGTGCCACAATCGAGTCTTCGAACACGGTACGCTTGTTGTTAAACACACTAGCCACCTCGGCTCTGCGCTCCATCAGCGATGAAACGAGCAGTCCCAGGACAAAGACCACTGCCATCGATCCTCCGAAGAGAATCCAACCTTGCCATTGTTTCAATTGCTTTGCCATATTATTTCGTTTTTATTAATTCGTGAAATTCATTGTTTAATTCATCATGTTTTGTAACCAATCGGGTACAGGCGATGGGGGTAGGGGAGTTACACCCTCAGCACCAGGTGTTGCCATCAGCGAGTTCATGCCGCCGTGGGGCACGTTGCGATGACAGTCCCAGCACACCTTGCCGCCCTGGGCCTGTTGCTGCATATAGCCCATGCGGCCCGTTTTCACAAACTCTGTGTTTAGTTGCTCGTGACAGCGGATGCAGTTGTCCATCACCACTTGACCTGTCAATGTCTCGGCCTTGATGGCCTGATGCTCCATATGGCCCACGAAATAAGCTGTGTGCTTCAAGCCGTCGACAGCCTTGAAACCATAATACACGGCCAAGTTCTGATGGGGCACATGACAATCGTTGCACGTGGCACCGTTCGACTGATTGTCGATACGTCCGTGCGAGGAGTGGCTCCATGTGGCGTAGTAGGGGGTCATAATGTGGCAGTTGACGCAGGCCGACGGGTTGTCACCCACAAAATAAGTATGCGCCCTGAGCAGATACATAAACAATCCGCCGAGGCCGCATACGACGCCCGCTATTACCAGCAAACCCACCTTCTGTCGATACGATAGCCAGTCCTTAAAAGCAAAGAAATCTTTCAATTTCATCCGTTATACATAGATTTGGGGGCGAATATACGAAAAAATAACCAAACTTCCAAATTTTGGAGCAGCGAATTCAAATAAAGTTCACTTTTTCTTTGATGAGTCGTGACAAAATTCGCCTAAAGAGCAAATTTTCGCCCCTTTTTAGAACATAATAATTGTTAATCCGTCATGTTTAAAGAATTATTTCCATTGTCGTTTTCTGCACTTTCATACCCATATTCCTATAAAAGGATAACGCAGGGCCATTGCCTTCCCATACATTCAGGGTGATGTTGTTACAGCCTATTGACAAGGCATAATCGTGCACATACTCATACAGAGCCTTTCCGACATGCAGTCCCCGAGCCTTTTCATCCACGCAGATGTCATCAATGTATAGCGTCTTGATGTCTTGGAGCAGTTTGTCATCCCTCACCTCTGTAATCAGGCAGAAAGCATGTCCCAAGACATCATTTCCACTGTCAAAGACGAAAATGGGTTTGCTCTCATTTTCGAGCAGGGCTTCAAGTTCCTGCTCATTATACTTGGTCGTGTTCGGTTTGAACAAGTCAGGACGTATCACATGATGCACCATATCCACCTGATGTAATAGTTCGATGATACGTCCGATGTCGCTTTTGTTTGCTTTCCTAACCATGTTATTATTTGTACTTGAATCATTGTTTTGCTGGCAAATATAAGTAAAAAAATCCAAAGCACGTTGATTGTACCTTGGGATTTATAGATTATTGGGAATTCCCCCCAAATTCTATCCTTTTGTAAGTTTTTCTGATTTCTTTACACGTTTTTCGAAAATAATACGTAAATTTGCGGCTGATATGTCGAAAGTTAGTACGATTATCGCCAAGACTTTGTCCTTTCGGCTTAGTCTGAGAATTATTGCCGCCTTAGCCCTGCTGCTGATGCTGGCACTGATTACGATGTTCTATTTTTCTCGTAAGGCTGTGCGGGAAGAAGCCCTGCAAAATGCCGGACAGACCCTGGAGGTGATGGTGGAAAACATCGACAATGTGCTGTTGAGTGTGGAGCAGGCGGCGGGTAACATCTACTGGAAAATGATGGCCCACGCCAACCAGCCCGAACTGATGGATACCTATGCGCACAAACTCGTGGAGTGTAATCCCTATATCACGGACAGTCGGATCATCTGGGATGTAGACAGTAACACCGTGGAGGCTTTCGCACAGTGGACAACACCCCGTAAAGTCGGTAGCAGTAAAGAGAATGCAGTGGTGACCTTCAGCCTGCCTTTCTATGATAAGAACCAGAAACTGAATGTGCTTGCTATCGACGTGTCGCTGACGCTATTGTCGAAGTTCGTGCTCGAAGAGAAACCCTCGCCCAACTCCATCTGTGCCCTGTTGGGAAAGGAAGGTAACATCATCGTCTACCCCGACAGTACCCGACTGAATATGAATTTGGTGGAACTTGCCGAGCGGTATGAACATCCCACACTGTTTGAGGCGGCAGAGGCCATGCTGGCCGGCGAGACCGGATACAAGGAGGTGAAAGTGAAGGGCGAGACCTGTTACGCCTTCTACAAACCCTTCAAACAGACCGAAATAAGAGGACGCGCCATGACGGATCTGGGATGGAGCGCAGGCATCATCTATCCCGAGGAGGATATCTTCGGCAGTTACAACCGACTGGTCTGGACGGTGTTCATCATTGCAGTGGTGGGTCTGGGTCTGCTGATGTTCTTCTGCCGACTCTTCATCCATCGCCAACTGATGCCCCTGAGACGGCTCGGGAAGTCGGCACAGCGCATTGCCGAGGGACAATATGACGAGCCCATCCCCCAGAGCAAGAACCAGGATGAAGTGGGACGCCTGCAAAACCATTTCCACACCATGCAGCAGTCACTTGCACAGCACATGGGTGAACTTCAACAGTTGTCGGATACGTTGAAAGAGCGAGGCGAGGTGCTACAAGCCGCCTACGAACAGGCACAGGGCGCCGACCGGGTCAAGACGAACTTCCTCTACAACATGTCGGATCAGATGAAGGCCCCCGTGAAAAGCATCCTGCAAAGTGTTAAGACTATCTCTCAGCACGGCAGTGAACTGACGGACGAAGACATCGATAAGATGGTGGACGACATCATACAGCGCGGCGAGAAGGTAACGGCGCTGCTGAACCAATTAATAGCCGACGCGGAGAAGTTGGAAGTGAAAAGTGAATAGTGAGTGATGCGGAGGATTGTACAATATATCAAACAGTCGCTTTCCTGGAAACTCAGTCTAGGAATACTGCTGATGGCCATACCTATCTTCGTGCTGTCGATAGGTATCCTGTTCCAGCAGTCGAAGAGCCAGATAAAAGAGGAAGCGACGAAGCACGCCGCCAGCGTGCTAAACACCACGATGCAACGCATCCATCGCGCGATGAACATCGTAGAAACGGCAACCGACATAAACGACTGGGAGATATTGGCCCATCTGGACCCAGACTCGATACTGGCCTACTCACGCTTCATCGTTATGCTCAATGGTCAGATCGACGGCTGCTCCATCAGTACCGAGCCGAACACCTTCCCGAAATACGGCAGGAACTTCTCGGCCTATACCGTCCGCGAGGGCGACAGCGTGACCACCGTCATCGAAGAGCCGTATGACTATTTCGAGAAAGTATGGTACAAGACGCCTCACCTGCAAGGCAAGCCCTGTTGGGCGGTGTATTACGACGAGAGCGACTCGCTGGACCTGACCCTCGACGGGATGATTGCCTCGTACAGTAAACCCCTCTACAATGCTGACAAGCACTTCGTGGGTGTCATCTCCACTGACCTCTCACTGATACGCCTCTCGAAGATGATCACCGCAGAGGTGCCTTACCCGGACTCCTACTTCGTGATGACTGGCGAGGAGGGACGTTACTTCGTGCATCCTGACTCCACAAAACTTTTCACACAGACTATTTTCAGCGATATCGACCCGCAGCAGAATGCCGACATCTATGCCTTAGGACATGAGATGACTACCGGCAAGCAGGGCAGCATGAGCGTCAGGATTGACGGCCAACCATGTCTGGTGTGCTACCAACCTGTGCCTGGCACCACGTGGAGCCTCGCCCTCGTCTGTCCGGAATGGAGCATTCTGCGGGGCTATCACCGACTGAACTTTATTATCAGCCCGCTCATTCTCCTCGGTCTGCTGTTCATCCTGCTGTATTGCAGTGTCACCGTGGCACACGCCATCCATCCGCTCTACCGACTGACGAGTAAGGTGCAGCGCATTGCCGAGGGACACTATGACGAACGCATCAAACTGAGTAAATACAACGATGTGGTGGGACGCCTGCAAAACACTTTCGCCGCCATGCAGGAGTCATTGAGTCAGCACGTGACCAGCATCCAGCAGATGAACGAAGAGGCGGCATTGCGTAACGAAGAACTGGTACGTACCAGTGAACTGGCGAAGGAAGCCGATAGACAGAAATCGTTGTTTATCCAGAACGTGTCACACCAGATCCGTACGCCCCTGAACATCATCATGGGCTTCTCGCAGGTGATGAAGGATAGTAAGGGTGCCTTGCCGGAAGAAGAGGCCAAGAGCATCACCGACATGATGCAGCACAATGCCCTGATGCTCCACCGCATGTCGCTGATGCTCTTCGACTGTTCGGCAAGAGGTACCACCGAAGAACTGTATGCGACCAAGAACGATGAGGTAATCTGTAATGAGATTGCCCGCGAATGCATCACCGGTATCCAGGAGCAATACCCGGAGATACCCATGCAATTCTCAACGGACGTGCCTGACGATTTCAGCATCACCACCAACCGTAACTACCTGCGGAAAAGCATCCACGAGTTACTCTACAATGCCGCCAAATACTCCGACGGAAAGCACATCTCACTGCACGTAGGTGAGACAGGGTCGAAGATCAACTTTATCTTCGAGGATACGGGCCCGGGCATCACCGAGGAAGAATGCAACCATCTGTTTGAGATGTTCACGAAGGTGAACGACCTCTCGGAAGGTCTCGGACTGGGTCTGCCATTGGCCAGACGCCATATCCGTAACCTGGGCGGCGATCTCCTCCTCGACCTCGACTACCACGAGGGATGTCGGTTCACCATCGAACTGCCTAAGGTGTAGGCCTTAGGAGTTCTTCCACCTGACGAACATCTGGTCGCCGATGATCGTCTGTACCTCACCTACCAATGCTTCATCCATTGGCTCATTCACGTAACTGATGTTTTTCAGCACATTGTCAGGATTGGCACTGCTGAAAAGCGTCGTGGCGATACGGGGGTTCATGCTGGTAGAGAACTGGATGGCGAGTTTTTCGATGGGGTAGCCTTTTTCCTGACAATAGGCTGCCGCCTTGGCACAGGCCTGCTTCAAGTCGCGCCCTGCGGGATGCCACATTGGGGCACCGCGCTGCGACAGAAGACCCATAGAGAGAGGTGATGCATTGATGACCCCCACGCCGTGCTGTTCGAAGAAACCGAGATAGTCGGCAAGCAGGGTGTCATTCAGACTGTAATGACAGAAGTTCAGGATACTCTCCACGGTGCCGTCATCGCAGTGCTCGATGACCCATTTCAGGTTCTCTGGCTGTAGGTCGGTGATACCTACATGACCTACGACACCCTTTTTCCGAAGTTCCACGAGGGCAGGCAGCGTCTCGTCGACAATCTTTTGCAGACCACCTTCCATGGCGCCCTGAAACTCGATGTCGTGTACGTTGATGAGGTCGATATAGTCCACATTCAGGCGTTCCATACTTTCATAGACACTCTCCGTGGCACGCTTCGCGCTGTAGTCCCACGTGTTTACGCCGTCCTTGCCGTAACGGCCCACCTTCGTAGAGAGGTAGTATTTGTCACGGGGAATCTCTTTCAGGGCCTTACCCAGAACGGTCTCTGCCTTCAGATGACCATAGTAGGGCGACACGTCGATGAAGTTGATGCCGTTGTCAACGGCGACATGGACGGCACGGATGCCTTCCTCTTCGCGGATGCTGTGGAAGACGCCTCCCAACGAGGAGGCGCCAAAGGCGAGATTGGCCACCCGCATGCCAGTCTTTCCTATTTCATTGTATACCATATTTATTTTTGTGGGGTGATGACACGGTAGTTGCCACTCAGGTGCATGAAGGCGAAGAGACGCAGCAGACCGTCGTAGTAGGCATCGAAGTAGCCGTCCTCGAAGGGTACGTGCTTCGCGTTCCACAGGGCATCGACAAACTCCTTGCTCTTGTCGTGGCTGCACATCATCGAGGAAGCGGCAACGGTAGCCACCAGTCCGATGCTGTGGCGCAGTTTACGGAAACCGCCTGCACCGAGTATCTCATTACCCTCAGGGATGGAACCGTCCTTACGATACTGGTCGAGGAAGGTATCGACACCCTGGGAATAGAAGAAGTTCTGGATCTTCTCGCCATACTGACGCTGCCACTCGCCGTCTGCACAACTCCACTCGTAGTCGAGGGTGATGTTCATGGGCACACGCCAGGAGTCATAGCGGAAGTTATTATTGCCATTGCGGGGAGGAGCCTGAGGAGCACTGTTCTGTTGCTGACCCTGCGGTCTGCCGGGGAAACGGAAACCTTCCATCTCTGAACCGTCGAACTGGCACTGGTCACCATTCAGACCCGTCTTCTCGTCGGTAGCCTTGTGCAGGAACTCACGACTCTTCTGGGCACACTCTTTCCAGAAGTCGGCGCGTCCGTCGTCACCCCACTTCGCCCAGACCTCGTAGAAGGCGGGGATATGATAGGAGGGGTCTGTAAAGCCCTGTCCGTAACCGTCAGGGGTGAAGGTGATGAGTTTCGTCTCGGGATCGATGAGGTACATCTTCTGCGGACCCTGTTGCTGCGGTCCGCCACCGAAACCGCCAAAGCCTCCGAAACCGCCTGGACGGGCCTCGGGGGTGTATTCCTTGGGTTGGATGGCATTCAGGATGCGCTGGGCCTCAGCCTTGTAGTTGATGCCGGTATCGTTGCCCCAACGGTTGGAGGCAAAGATCAGTGCCGTGATGAAATACAACTCACCGTCGCTGGCGGCACCTGGGGAGTTACGGGTACCGTCCGTCCGACAACTCCAGGCGAAGTAACCCTCGCGGATACCATCCTGATGCTGCATATATTTCTTCGTCCAGCGCCACAGACGGTCGAAGATATCCTTCTCACCAAACTGTACGGCGATCATCAGACCGTACGACATTCCCTCGGTACGGGCATCGTGGTTCTTGATGTCAGAGACATAGCCCATCGAGTCGCCTACCTCGAAGTAGACCTTGTTGGGGCCACGGAACACATCGTTGAACACTTCCTTCAACTTCGCGTCGACATCGGCCTGTTTGTAGCCCATCTCCACGAAGAGGTTACGGTACTTACCTGTCTCAAAAGCACCCTTCTTCCAAGGGGTCAGTGCCATTGTCGGCACCGTCAGCAGCATCATCACTGCCACAATCATTAATTTCTTCAAATTCATAATAATAACCCTATTTATTCACTTTTCACAATTTCACTTTTCACTTTTGATGTTTCACATCGAGCCCGCTCACGCTCGACAATGCTCAAATGCGATTTGGCATTGTTCTCGCTTAATCGCGGCCTTCACTTCTTAACCGTCCACCAGTCCAGACGCACATCGCCACTGACATTGCTGAAACAGAGATAGAGGTCGTGGACACCTGCGGCACTCTTGATCTTACCGGTGAAGAGACGGTATTTCTCCACGTTGCCGGTCTTACCAATGGTGCAGGAACCAACCACCTGACCGTCTTTGCTGTCGAGACGCAGGCTGACGGTGCAGCCACCGGTAGAGGCTGCCATGACACAGAACTGCTTGGCACCCTGTGCGAAGTCCACACCACGCAGACGGATATACTCACCGTCGTCGATGTCGAAGATATACATATTCTTCTTACCTGTCGAGGCGGGCATGTCTGCCACGACACCAGTGTTCTCGATACCCATCTTGGCACTCTTCAGTCCGAAGCCCCATGCCATCGTCTCAGCCTCCACACGCTGGTAGGGATTGAGCCACTGCAACTGCTTCATGGGTTCCAGATCCAACCAGTAGGGTGTCTCGCGGATGGTGCCGTCGGCATTGTAGAATATCTCTGCCCCGTTCACGCTGCGACGCTCATGGTGTACGAAGGTCTCCAGGTGCATCAGGTCGTAGTCCTGTCCGAAGAGATACGAATGGCCCTTGAAGTCAGCGATGCCGGGGTGATTACCCCTGTCGCGCTGGGTGGGTGCCATCAGATAGTTCTGTTCTTTCCAGGGACCCAACGGCGAATCGCTCATCGCATAGCCCAAGCCCTCAGGACAACAGGTAGATGCAAAACCCATATAGTAGTGTCCGTTGCGCTTATAGAACCACGGTCCCTCCTGATAGTGCTTCACTGCCCAGGTGGCCTTCTCGCTGAACGGCACCCGGAGGTTGATCTTTGCGCCCTCCTCCTTCACAGGACGCATCATACCGTCCTTGGGATTGAGCACGTAGATGTCGCCCTTGGTGGATATCATGTCCTCATTCAACTTGACACAATAGGTCTGGGGATTGCCCCAGAACATATAGGCCTGTCCGTCGTCGTCGATCCAGACGGAGGGGTCGATGTCGTCCCAGTGCTCCTGCTGCCATACCAGCGGCTTACCCAGAGGATCCTTGAAGGGTCCGTGGGGCGAGTCCGCCACCAGCACCCCGATGCCGTGTCCGTGCAACGGGGCATAGAGGTAGTACTTGCCGTTGCGTGCGATGGTCTGGATGGCCCAGGCACCGTTCTCCCTGCTGCGCCAGGAGAACTCCTTCAACGAAGCCACAGCGCCGTGCTCCGTCCAGTTCACCATATCGGTGGTGCTCCACAGCAGCCAGTCGTACATGAAGAAACCGGCAGAACTCTTCTCGTTGGCATCGGGGATATCCTCTGGCGAGGCATCGTGCGAGGTATATAAGAATAAGGTGTCGCCCACCACCAGCGGTGAGGGGTCGGCGGTGTATTTCGTCTGGAAGAGGGGCATATTCACCTGTTCCAGTCCGCGCATCTCCCACCAGTCGAAGTTGAAGAGTTTCGGTCCCTTGCGCCCCTTGAAGACCAGATAGAGGTCTGCGGTCTCTGGCAGGGCAATGCCGGAGAGGGTGCGTTTAGGTGCATCCAGTTCTTTCAGGGTAGAATAGTCTAAGTCGAGGGTGAGAGTCTGCCATTTCTCCCAGCCACCGGTGCCAGGCACATTGACTACACCGAGGCATCTTCCGCCGACGCTGTCAAGACGTATCTCTATCTGTCCGCCCCTTAAGCCGGAAGCCACACGGGCCTTGAACACACGGGGGAATTTGTTGTCAAACGCCACATTCTGCAGTTTGATATAGTCGCCGTTGTGGATATCCGTCACATAGACACCCACCTCATCGTTCTGCTCGGTCTTGATGCCCTTCGAGAAAGCCATCGTCTCTGCCTCCACCTTACGGTAGGGGTTGAACTTACCTACAGGCTTCACCCCTTCGTCGGTAGGCATGATGGTGGGGAAGGAACCGTCGGCATTATACTTGAATTCCTCCACAGCCACACTGCGTCCGAAACCACCGCCATTGGGCAGTTTCCCCGTGTGGTAGAAGAAATAACTATGTCCCTTATAGTCCGCTACGCCGCAATGGTTCGTAAACGACTTCGTGTCGCAGAGCGGCATGATCTCACCGGCGTAGGTCCAGGGGCCTAAGGGCGACGGAGCCGTGCTGTAAGAGATATGCTCCGGCACGCCCCCGGCGGCATAAAGCAACTGATAGACCTTCGAGGCATCCACGCTGTACTTCTTACTGTCCACCTTCCGCAGCCACGGGCCTTCCACATACGAGTCCTTGTATGCCTTGCCCTGCACACGCTTGTCCCTCAAAGGTGAGCCAAAGCCCTCCTCCGTCATGTCGAGCATACCGAGTTCGCCGGAATAGGAGATCATGTCGCGGTTCAGTTTCAGGTAATACACACGGGGGTTACCCCACATCAGCCATGCCTGTCCGTCATCGTCGATCATCACCGTCGGGTCGATATGATCCCACGAACCGTTCTCGAAGAGCGGTTTCCCGATGGCATCCCTGAAAGGTCCTGTAGGACTGTCACCCACTGCCACGCCGATGGCCATACCGCCTGACAGTTTGGAGTGGGCACAGATATACCAATAGAACTTGCCGTCGCGTTCGATGGTCTGCGAGGCCCAGGCACGGTCATCGGCCCACGAGAAACTCTCGAGGGCGAGCGGGGAACCGTGATCCTGCCAGTTCACCATGTCCTGCGTCGAATAGACGCGCCACTCCTGCATCCAGAAGAAGTCGGCACCATCTTCGTCGTGGCCTGTATAGACATACATCGTACCGTCGTGTACCATCGGCGCGGGGTCGCTCGTACACCATGTTTGCACAAAGGGGTTCTGCGCGCTGGCAGACAGAGCCATTGCCGTAGCAACGGCGATAAAAGCATTTCTTAGTTTCATCCGTAGATTATGTTAAAATACAACTTCGTGAGGTTTACGCTGCAAAATTACGAAATAAAAATGGAAAGCCCCGCGGTTTAACATTATTTATTGTCTAAAAAAGTCCTGTACGTTCACGGGGGCTGATATTCTTGATCCACACATTCTTTTGGACAGGAATCAGAGCGATTTTGGCGATTTGTCCAAAAGGCAGTCGTTTTCTCATTCGTGTTCACCACCAACGCAAACGCAAACCCTAATGCCGGAACCCCACAGAAGAGTTCTTTAGAGATTCGCGTGAAAGATGC
>Ga0247609_10000194_pt1 | contig 89515 bp, 83 predicted proteins | sample 172DNAGHGlowgp2_FD_193487 | JGI IMG/M metagenome (GOLD analysis project Ga0247609, IMG submission 193487) | Sheep rumen microbial communities from Palmerston North, Manawatu-Wanganui, New Zealand - 1728 DNA GHGlow gp2 | ecosystem: Host-associated > Mammals > Digestive system > Stomach > Rumen ...
ATCATAAGTTGAACCCTGAGATTTATGAGCAGTTATAGCAAAGCCATAATCTAAATCTCTTGGATATAATACAGTACCATAAATGTCTTTAATATCTGATAGTAAAAGATATTTTCTTTTAAAATCAAAATACTTTTTCCATTTTGCGGCACGAGTTCCAATACTTGCAGTTTTAGCATCTTTTATAAAAGAACTAACAATTTCATGATATTTAATTTTAGTATATCTATCAGTATCATCAAGTATAAACATTGGTGTAGTAATTTTACCACCATGTATTGCTTGAAATCTTACATTAAATCCTTTAAATTTATATTGACTATCAACATAATTTACAATTTCATTAATAATATATTCTTCACTATTATTTAATATTATACTTAAGTAATCATCTACTATAGTTTGATATGACATTATTAAATCATTTTTTGTTAAAATGTTTTTTTCTGAATCACTAACAATAAGATTTCTAACAAATTTATTCCATGATTGTACAGCTTCATTTGTATAAGAAATAATACGATACATATCAATATTTTTCTTATATTCAGGATTAGTAAAACGATTAATAACAGCTTCTGTAAATTGTTTTTGAGGTAATATACAATAGCCTTCATTATTTTCATTATAATTACTAATTCCTATATGAGTTGTTAAATATTGAATAAATCTATTAGTATTATTTTCTATGTCATATCGTAACATATCTAACAATCCTAATATAGGATTTCCTATACCTTGTCTTACAATTTCAGTTAAATGATATACTTTAGAACAAATATTAAAAGCAATACTTTTTTTTTGCTTTACAGGTGGTAATTGATCACTATCTCCAACAAAAATAACTTTTATTTCTTTTTCTAAACAAGTATCTCTTATATAAGTTACAAGACCTGCTGGTAACATACTTGATTCATCTACAATGAGTACTTTTGTATCATCTATTTTAGGTGTTGCTTTTGGAGCAAATTGTGGATTTGTAGGATTAAAATCTTCAAGTTTTAAATCCATACGAAAGCCAAAAGTGCTTTGAATTGTAAATACTTTTTTTAATCCACCTAATGATTCACTAAATACTCTACAAGCTTTATGAGTAGTACTACAACAAGTTATAACACTGTCTGCATAATGACAATTTAATAAAATATATTTTATAACAAAAGTTTTACCAACTCCACCAGCACCTGTAAGTCCAACAATATATTTAGTTTTATCAAAAGGTTGAGATAGAAAATTAAGTATATTATTAACAGCTTCTTCTTGACCAGCAGTAAAAGTTATTGTTTTATTCTTGTTCCCCTGTAGAGGGAATTGATTGTTCTCCATTTCCATATTTTATTTCAAAGTTTTCTTTAATTATTTTATGATTTTCTAAATAAAATGCTTTTGCTTCTGAACCATCACTTGTTAAAGTAGTAATATCTGTATTTAATATTTCTATATATTCTTTATCATTATATTTTACAATATATCCGTCTACAATTACACCAGGAGCAAAAGGTTTCCATTTATAATTTAAATTAATTTTTTCAAATTCATGTCTAAACCATAATAGTATTTTAGAATTATTTTCATTAAATTTAAATACACTTTCTTTATCTTTACAAGAATAAGAAGATTTAGTAATAGGATAATCTTTAGATTTGCCATGAATATCTTTAACTCTTACAAAATAATTGGCTTCTAAATCAATCCAAACTACACCTTTAATATTTTTTAATTTTGAAGGTGTAGTTTTTGTTGATTTATTATTTTGTTTTTTATTAACTGGAGCTAAAGCAAAATTGAATTTTATATTCATTGTTTAACCTTTTTAATAATATTAAACATTTTTCTTTCAATTTTTGCTATATTAGATTTAATAAGTTTATTTTCTTGTTTTTCTAATTTAGCAAGTTTTGCAGCAGCTTTTGCTTCTTTTTTAGCTTTTAGATATTCTTGGCGTTCTAAAAGTTTTGTAGTTTTTATCTCTTCAAAACTTTCGCAATTAACATGATAATCGCAGTGATGTACAAGGAAATCTATTTTTCCCCATGTATGAATACCGCATTTACCACTTGTTGGGTCAACTTTAATTGTTTTTGTTTCAAAATCAACCATAATACCATTTCTCATAATATGAGAAATTACAGACTTTTCGTCATAATGTTTTTTATTCATTACTTTACAAGTTTAATTGTTAATAAAATATGTTGTTAAAAATAAATTATTTTTAATTTTCTATTAAACCAAAACCTATAATTTTAATATGTTTATTTAACATAAAAACTAAAGCTTTTATTATATTTGAATTGACATCTGTATCATCAACTGTATTGCAATTTGTATTTATAAAATTTTCTATAATATCATGTTTTAATAAATCTAAATCTATAATATCGTTTTTGCTACAACGATAAGTATAGTTAAATATACACTTATCAATTATATATGTAATTAAATAAGTATTATATTGTTCAGTATTCATAATTTTATAATTTAATTTTTAATTATTATTATAATCAATCAAAGTAATATTATTTATTATAATATTATCAAATAATATTTTTTTTATAATGTTTATATATTTAATATTAACAGTTAAATTTTTATATATTCTATTTATAATATATTTTTTAACTATACCTCTATCAAAATTTCTAATTTGAGAAACAAATTCAAATTCTTCACAAAATGTTTTATTATTTATATTAAAAGTTATTTTATATTTATACATATTATATAAGATTTTGAGAAATTGTTTATTTTAAGGCTTATATAGAGCAAAAATATGCTAAACTTATTAAGACATAATAAAGCATAAAATGATTGAAAATAAAGCTAAAAACAGCTTTTAATTCAATTATATCGTATTGTTATGTGTTACTACATAAGATTGATTGAGCTTTATGTTTGTTTTAATAATTGCAAAATTATTAATAATATCTTTATATTCTTTATTATGTTTTATTTTAGTTATTGTGCATATAAATGTTCTTTTATTATATTATTTATTATTTTATTATAATTAATCGGTTCGAAATTAGAATTACATACAATATATTGGTTTTCATCAAATTTAAGAAATCTAATATACTTTATATTCCAATTATTACAATTTTTTACTTTAGCATTTAAATATCTCCATTCACATTTTCCACCAGAAGCAGCTTCAACAGATTTTAGCCAAGGTATTATATTTTCAATATTTATTAAATATTCTTTCTTTACTTTAAAATTAATAGTTGGTTTATCTTTTATAGTATTTCTAAATAAATAAAAATCTCTTGTATCACAAGAGATTGCATTATAATTAGAATTGATTGTACAATTATCAATATAAATCCATTGATTTTCTTCCATAATTTACTTTAATTTATCATTTAATTCTTTTAAATAAATTATAACAACAATAAATAATTCAATTATTATTATACTTAGCCACATTATCATACCTTTATTATTATCTATAAAAGTATCATAAATAAAAAATATATATGATATTGTTGCTATAAGAATACATAATTTATCATTTTTCATAACTTTAATAATTTAAAAATAAAAACTACTACTACTTTCACAAGCAATAGTAGTCAAAATTCAAATTCAAAAACAAAAAATTAAAATAATGTAATAAAACTTATAATACTATTTCTACTTTCACAAGCAAAAATAGTTTTTTCTTCAAGTGTTATAATTTAATTTATTTTAAAAGTGCATATTCACTGTTATATAATGTACAAGATGTTACTGTCCAATTTGAATCACTATGATATTTCCAAGCTTTCATAGCAGCATAAGCTTTTTTTTCAGTATTAAATGCTCCTTGAGCTATTGCATCGTCTTGATTAAATTCAACGACGATATAAATACGTTGATTATTCATAATTTTATTAAATTTTTATATTTCAATTTTCATATTTTAATAATTGTTTTATCCAAAATTTCATCATTTTATTAGATAATTTTTTAATAAAAGTTTTAGACATAAAATGAATTCTCATAATATTATAAATTTAATATATTTCAACAATTTGTATATTATTTACTAACGCTCTAAGAGTATCATAATATAACATACTTTTATCTACATTTTCATAAGAGATTTCATTTATAATTCCTTGAGCAATTTCTTCTTTAATATATTTAATATTAAGAATTTGATCACCAATAAGATATAAATGTTTAATATATTCTCCTTTTCCTAATGTATATTTAACTTCATATTCTTTTTGTGTCATAATTGTATTAGTTTTAATATTAGTACCGAGAATGGGATTTGAACCCACACGAGCATTACTGCTCAAAAGATTTTAAGTCTTTCGTGTCTACCTGTTCCACCAGCTCGGCATATACTGTTGATAATATCAACAGTATTTTATTTTTATTTACCATTAGCTTTGTACATATTGTTAAGATATACTTGTTTTTTAACAAATATACGATTTATTCTATCTCTAGTAATTTCTTTATTTCCTTTATACTTAATATTATAAGTATCTTGATAAAAATAAATTCGGTTTTCTTTGTTAATACCTTTACCAAATACAAAAATAGTTTTGGTATGAACTTTTTTAAGAATGGTATATAACCACCATTCTTTTATTGCTTTAAAAACTTTTTTCATGTTTGTTAAAAATTAATTTGTTATTCCACAATGTAGTTTATCATATCGATTAATTAATTTACATAATGTAGCATTTGTCATATCTTCTATTACATTGCAAGTTGCTTCAATAGGACAATTATGACAATTGCTAATTGATGTAAAAAATTCATCAATAGATAATCTATCTTTTTCAATATTTCCTGTTGCTTGCATATCTTTAATAATTTAAAAGATTAGCCATTATATCATTTTCATCGCCTTTTTTAGCAGCATCTTCTAAATCGTGTGCTACTTCATCAAAGTCGTTATGAAAATAATCTCCAAGATTTTGTAACTCTTGTATTGAATCAACAGTTACAGTACCATCAGATTGAATAGGCATAATAATATAAATTTTAATAACAACAATGAGAATATTATAACAAGTATTATAAAAACATAAAATTAAATACTCTCATTGTTGTTATAGCATTTATTTATTTTTCAACATCGACAGGATTACCGAGATTGTTATCAGAATCTAATTGAGCATTAAGGATTTCAGTTGTTATTTTATCCATTTTGCCGTCTTTCTCGTGAGGTATTGCTTCACCTGCACTTTTAGCAAACTCCATTTCACAGAAAGTATCTAATGCTTTACTTGCAACAGACGCTATTATGTTAAATGAAGAAACAAATGATTCAAGAAAGAAAATTTCAGTGTAACGATAATCATGATTGATTCCTTTTGAACAAACTGTAAATTTATCCCAAAGGAATTCTACATAATTACCACCTTCTGTAATTATTTTCTGATTGATTAATCGTTTTACAATGCCAAGAGCAGTGTAACGACGAATGTCAGCATTTGCATGAACTATTCGTATCATGCGTACCAAATGAGCTTCCATACTTTGTACACGAGCAGGAAGTCCAGGATAACGAACCTCTTTAAGTTCTTCAATTTTTGCATGAACATAATTAGTTCTGCGATAATTCTGATGACCGTTAAAACGGTCATTACTACGACCGTTAAAACGGTCATTACTACGATAATAAGCCATGACTTTTAATTTGTTAATAGTTTAATTTATTAATGTTGCAAATATACAACAATTATTTTGATTATACAAGTTTTTTAAGAAATTATTTTAATAATAATGAAATTTCTTTTTCAACAACAAATCAAACACTAATTTTAATATAAACAAGTATATTAAAATTAGTGTTTGTTGTTATTATTAAAATTTAAGAGTGTCAAATTTCTTATCTACTACACGAGCTACAAGTTGTTCACCAACTGTACTAAAATTAATATCAATACAATCATTGTAATAACTTGTGTTTTTAACAATATTACTTTTACCACTGAATGGATTATAATATTGTTCTCCTGCTTGAACAGGAGTCTGTACAATTGTAATAGTACCACCTGGAAGAAGATAAGATATTAATTCAGGATTTTTTGTAAGCACATCAACAATAAATGCAAGTTCTCTTTTATGAGAAATAGCAGCAGAAAGAGAATAAAAACTTACAGGAATAGTATGTGATTTAGCACTTACATATTCGTTTGTAAGAGGATTAACGCACTGCATTTTGTCAAAGACTGTGTCAGCTGTAATGATAACCAAATCGTTATCATTAGAAGCATGACTGAACGTGGCTTTGGTTATAACCACGTTCTTAAATTCTTTGCCTCCTTTTTCTTTAAGCATTTTGATAGCGTCTTCATAACTCAATAACTGAGTTACAACGTTGTCATTTTGTTCAACAACTTGTTCACTACCTGTTTCAATAACAGGTTGTTCTTTTACTTCTGTACTCATGTTTTACTGTGTTTTAAAAAGTTATTAAAGTTCGTATGGATCACCATACTTTTTATAATATTGTTCGATTTGCTCCCAATAATATGATTCAATGATTACATCATTAAATATATTATCGGGTATATCTAACAGCATTTCACGAAAAGCATGAATTGTTACTTTAGCTTCTTTAAATTGAAGAAGCTCTTCTTGTGTAATTTCAACAGTTTTATTAGTATTATATTTATTCAATATTTTTGCATATATTACTATACAAAATATTGTTAATGAAAATGTTAATAAAGCTGTTGAAATTATTGTGTCTAATTTAGAAGTGTTCATAATTTTTTTCTTGTTAATAACGATAATTCTTCTTTTGCTTTTTGTATTGTTGAACAAACAATAATACTTAATTTGTGTGTTATTGTATCATATTTATGAATTTCGTTGCCGATACGACAACACATAATTTTACTGCTATAATTAGCAGTTTTCCAATTACTTACATTTAATACCATGATTGTGTTGATTTAATTGTTAATAAAATTGTTAAAGATTTATATTTATTTCCCAGTAAAGAGATATGTCATACAAAATATGATATTTGTGATTGAGTTGATAAATTTTCTTGTAGTATAAGAAAACAAAGAAGCACCGCGATTTATTGCGGCACTTCTTTGACCAACACAATCTTTATTTGTACTATTAGTATAAGCCCGAACACCTCATCAAGGTTGTACATATTGTTCGGGATTTTATGCAGGTGAAGAATCATTTATGGCACCTGCAATGGAATTTCAACCTTTATACACACGAGTTGTTATAATTACTAACTCGTGTTCTATTTCTATATTATGAAGATATAATTTTATATCTTCTTTTATAGATTTAAGTGTGTTGAATGCTTTTAAAGCATTATAATTAGTATCGTAATAATTTTTATATTTATTATCAAATTCTATATATGGAGCAATTCCAATAAAATCTACTCCTTTAAAAAAGTCATCAATGTTATAACTTATGCGTTCTATAGTAAATAAAGTCATAATAATAAATATTATATATATTTAATTTCAATACCGCAATCTTCTGCTTCTTTAAGACTGAATGTATCGGAACCTTTTATTTCTTTTTCATCTTTTTTGTAAGAATATTTTATTCTTACAAAAAAATCTGTTGTTAATTCTACAGAAATAATAATTACATCATTTACATCCATATATCTAAGAAGTTTTTCTTTTATTTTACTAATATTACTATCAGTAGTTATTGATGCACTTTGTGGAACACCATTAATTAGTAGATTAAGATTTAGATGCAATGCTTCTATACGCTGTAAAAGTAATTCAAGATTTTCAGCTGCTAAACCACGAATAACATAAGAATCTATTGTTTTCATATCGTTAATACAATTTACCTTTATATTGTGAGGTTAAAAGATTATTTAATTTGTTAATTGATTGTTCCTTTACGGGGAATATAATAATAACAATTATATACATTATAAACTATATTATTATCTATTTTGTAATATAAAATATATAATATAATATAATATAAATATAATATATAAATATATTATATAATAATATAATATAAATATATATAATATATATAATATACTATTATAGTATAATAATATAATAATTGTTATTGTGTGCAGATAGAATTAAGAGAAATACTATTATTATTATAAGTAACAAGTATTTCAATAAAAGAAGTTGAAGGATTACTCTGAGGTGTGAAAGGAGGCGAAAGAGGAGCAGTTCCTCCAACTTCTTTAGTATCTACGCTATAATGAACAAAAATATAAACAATTCCATTAGCGGTAGATATACTAATAGGAATATTAATTCCATTTTGTCCATATTATAGCCCATTTTTAGCAATTATATCTCGAGCTTCAGCATATTTTTGTTCAAGTTCAAGATATAATTGCTTAGCATTTTCCATGCCTTCTTCGGCACCGATTTTATAATTATGGAATTGAGCAATAATTTCTCGCTTATCGTTAGATAGTGATTTAATACGAGCTTTATCTTCTAATGCAAGCAAATTCATATCATTACAAGTTCCTTCTAAATCATTAATATTATTTTGTAATTCATTTATACAATCATTTACATGATTATAAAATGTTATTGCAACAATAACAATAAAACATAAGAAACCTGTAATTCCTACTCCACATAATATGGAGTTCCACAATTTTAACGGTTGTGTTGCTAAAATATTAAACAGCAACACTAATAATGTTATCGAGAATAACTCGATTAACATAAATGTAATAATATCTTTTTTCATGATTATAATATTATAAATTCGTTAATTCGTTAAACCAATAATATAACCGAGATTTGACCTGTAGTACTATGAGGAACTTGAGGACATTGAAAAAAAATATCCCTACAACTACCTGTAAGGGTAGTTGTAGGGATATTTTTTCAAGCTTTGCGAGTTGCTGCAAGTGTTGGTTCAACTTCAAGTGGTAAATCAATACCATCAAGAGAGTCAACTTCTGAAACATTAGCTGTTTCATCTGCTATTTCAACACCTACAAGAAAATCACGATGCCAATTTTTGGTAGCTGTTCTCATATCAGCCAATGGATTACCCCACTGGTCTAGAATAAGCTCACTAGGAGCATATTCATGGTCAACTACAATAATTTGGGCACCATTGAGTACAGCGGCAATGTCTGGCTCGAGATACGCTAAATAGCGTCTTTCGTCAATATTGTGAGCATACTCAATAGCTGCTTTAGTATAATCAGCAACTAATGGTTTTCCGGCTTTTGCGTCTTGATATCGAAGGTAATCTTCAATCTCACGAATGCTATTGAAGCGTTCTTTTCTTCCAAGAGCATCAATATGAAGCTCTCTAAGAAGGGATTGTGCATACAACTGTTGACCATTTGCTATAAGTATAGCTACAAAGTCACTAAGTTTGTATGCTAAGTCATACACGTTATTGTTTTCATCAGTACATTCGCACTGACAAAGAACAACATTGTTTTGACTACCGCTTGCATAAGTCAACTTAACACTTTGAATGGTCAAAGTAGGATTCACATCCCAACCTGCGTTAACAAAACGTTTGACAACTTCTTTCGTGGTATTGGCAGCGACCACTGCGCTGTTTCTTGCTTGTAACATAAGAAATATAATTAAATAATTAATAATAGTGGGTGACCATAGAGCGATAGGTCAAGACCCAACCTTAAATCCAAAATATATGCAAAAACATATATTCGCTCGGATTCTGTCTGAGTAGTATTATGAGGAAAGCCGTGACGGGGGTATTCGACTCATGCACTGACAGCCCTACGGGCGTCAGTGCAAGCTCCTCCTCCACACTCACTAATATATTTTTCTTACCTCCTCTAATAACTCTTATTTTATCTATTTTAATAACTTTTTATTCTTCTTTAACAACTTTTTCATCTTTATCTCCAATAATTTTTTCTTTATCTCCACCTTTAATAACTTTTACATATATATTTTTATATTTATCTTTATATTATATATAAAATTTCTTTTTTAAATAAACAATGACGGGGATATCAAAATTATTATATTTAATACCCCTATATTTATTATTAACATTAATTGTATTAGCTCTCTTGCTTTATTAGTTCCCCCGTAAAAGGGAACATACACTATAGCTTTATAATTATTCAATATAATATATAATATCATTGTTTATATTATTATCTAATAGCGAAGCACAGACAACTGTCGAACGAAATATTTTTCTATCTATAACAAAATTATATATGTTATATAATATAGTATGATTTTTATTCAAATAGATATACAAAAATAGGACTACTTTCACAAGTAGTCCTATCAAAATAACTTTTAAAACCAATACAATACCATGAAAAAACATCTACATTGATATGAACATAATCGTTATGTTATCAACTCTTATTACCTTTAATACAACTTTTAATTATATTAATTATGACAAAATAAGAATTATCAAATTTATCCACAAGCCTACCACCAGAATCAGGCATATCAGCTGCAAAGCAGCCACCCTCAACTTCGTCATCTCTACTTTCCTTGCGTACTCGTTTTGAAGAACCATGCTTTCAAACAGTTACTTGATTGGCTCGCTTAAAACACTCTGAACACAATCTCCACCGAAATCAGCAGGCTTTGAAATAAGTACAAGACTACCTTATATAATATATATAAGAATAGCATTGTTGCTTATTTCCGATTGCAAATATACAATAAAATTATCATATATACAAGACTTTATAAAAATAAATAAATAATTTGCTCTAAAATTTGTATAATTCAAATAAATATATTACTTTTGCAATTATTACAAATGTTCAAACAATGAACAAATAATGTTCAAATAATGTACAATATAATATGGCTGATAATAAAAATTTTAATATAGATATATGTCCGCAAAATGATTATCTTATAGATAAAGATAATAATGATTTAGTTTTTGCAAATAAAACTAAAATGTTTGGATATACAACAAATGATTTAGTGGTTTTTTATAAAGATAATAATACAGATAATGTATTGTCAATTTATGCTAAATTATTAAACCTTTCTAAACATAGTGAAACTTTATATAAATATATTGTTGGAGAAAGCGGTACAATATATAATCATTCTAAATTTCAAAAACTATATTGTGTTGCCAATAAAATATCAAGATTAACATATAATCGCGCTTTAACTGAATTAATTTGTAGAGGAATAGTTAAAAAAGAAGATAATAAAATATTTATTGTTGATAAATATAATATATACAATCACATTCATAATAAACGAGCTTTAATAATAATTTTATAAACTACAATATGTAGTAATATTAATATTAATAATTAAACAAATTAAATCATGATTTCATTACAAAGTAAAGTAGAAAGTTATAAACTTTCTTTACCACAATCTCCAAAGGAGATTCCAGCACAGTATTTTGAAGATGTTACAAATTGTATTAATCTTGCAAAACATTATGCAATTATTGCGATTGTTCGTCAAATTCGTTTTTATGATTTTACAATTACTTTAAGCAATCCTAAAGCAAAAGTTCGTGCAAGTGATATTGCAATTCTTGCTAAAATAAACTCTTCTGATACCCCAGATACTTTTGCTATTGGTCAACAAGTTGTTATTGATGAAGCGGCTGTTGCGAGAGGAAATCAAATTGTAGTTCCTTCTGCTCTTTCTTATGAAAATGTAGTTTCTTATTTTGTTAGAGAAGAACAATATATTACACAATCTAAAGATGAAAATGTTCGCAAACTTAAAACATTAGTTTCTGAAGTAATGAATGGAAATATAAAAGATGATAAAGGAGTTAGCATTAAAGATTATCCTATATGTTTCATTTCATTTAAGATTGTTCCTGTTACTGATTTACATGCTACTGTAGATTCTCAAATATCATTCCGTGATCCATTTGTTGAGCCAATTCATGAACATAACGGAGAAGATGATTTAACACAAGATAAAAAAACTGAAGAAGTTAAAGAATAATAAAGAAATGTATTAGCTCATACTGATTGTTCCTTTACGGGGGAATTAGTGTGAGCTAATTTTGTTAATACAGCAGTTATGAACTTTACTTTTAATTTTGATAATAAAAAGATAAAACGTCCTAAGGTTAGACTAAATAAAACTTTACCTGAAGAATATCAAGGTAAACTATGGCATAAAGGTTCGTTTTATGATATAGATGAAGTTCATAGAGAAGATATAATAAAAAGTTTAAATATATCTGAAGATGATAAAATAGTTTTAAATGATATAATTAATGATATAGAAGTTTTAGTTGTTAACACGTTAAAAGAGTTTGATAGAGTCAATGTTCCATTTTTTGGTAGTTTTAGATTTAATGCTGGTGTAAAAAAAATAATTGATAATAATAAAATTATTAAAGAAGCACAAAATAATGGAGCAAGTAGAGAAGATTTGGATATATTGCGAAAAGAATTATATATTAAAGGAATGGAAGAGCAAAAAGAAGAACAAAAAGAACTTAATAATTTTATTAAATTAAAACGACGATTTAGAAAACAATATGATGAATATGCTCAAACGATAAGTAAATCTTATGCTGATATGTTTATTTGGACATTAACTTTATTAAAACCTATACCTTTAGATATAGAATATGAGAAAACTTATAGACGATTAAATAATTTACCAATGATTAATATATAATATAATATGAATACTTTACATATAAAAAATCTTTTAACATTTGATATTTATGGAAATGTTGAACCGATTACTCTTGAACAGATACTTGATAAAGATATATTAGAATTATATAGAAGAGATTATTCTCAAAGTAAAGATAAATATAAAGCGGAATGCGGAGTTATATATTATATGGGTGATCCTCAAAGTCCTCCAAGACAAAATGGATTAACTGATAAAGAATGTTTAGAAGCTGCTATTGAAAATTTTAATTTGCCGAAAGATTATGAACCAGATGTGTTAGTTAAAAGAATAATTGATAGATATAATGTTAATGCTATGACTCCAGCTGGAGTTGCTATTGAAAATATTAGAAAAGCTTTACATAGAGTATCTCATGCAAGTATTAAAATTGGTGAAACTATTGATGCTATGATGTCAAATGCTTTGGAACCAGCAGATGTTGTAACAATTATTGATTTGAGTAATAAACTTGGTAAACTTTCTACAGAACTTCCTAATTATGTAGCTTCTTTAAAAGTTGCTCAAGATAATTTGAGAAATGAAGCAGAAGAGTTAGAAGCTCGTGGTGGCGAAAGTATTTATTATTCAATGGATGCTACAAAACATAAATTGATATGATAGAATTAAAAGATAAACGATATGAACAAGTAAGACTTATATTTCAAGAAGAAGGACATAAATATAATGATACCTTTGGAAATGAATTTATAAGCACTACAACTTTACTTCATACTTATGCTCCAAAATTTGATAAAGAGTATTGGTTGAAAAAGAAAAGTAAAGAACTTGGAATTAGTGAAAAACGATTAGCTCAGCAATGGAAAGATATAACAGATGAAGCTTGTAAAAGGGGAACAAAAACTCATAATGGACTTGAAGATGGTATTAAAGATAGTTCTATGTTTAAAAAAGCAATAAAATATATGATAAAAGAAAATGGTGAAATGATTACTGTTGCTGATATACCTAATATAAATATTAATGTTAAAGCTCTTGATATAAATGAATTTAAAGATATGACAGATAATAAATATCCTGAAATTTATAGAGTATTTCAATGGTATATAGATAGAGGATATAAAATATATAGTGAAATAGGAATGTTTTTAATAGATAGTTTAATTAGTGGTACAATTGATGTGTTATTAATAAGAGATGAAGATTTTGTTATTGGAGATTGGAAAACAAATAGAGGAGGTTTAAAATTTGAAGCAGGTTATTATAAAAAAGATAAAAATCAAATTCCTGCTCAAATGACTGATCAATGGGTTACTAAAAAAGAATATCTTTTACCTCCTGTTGGAAATTTACCAAACTGTAATGGTAGTATATATAATTTACAACTTAGTCTTTATGCTTATGCTGTACAAAAAATATTAGGTCTTCCGTGTAAAGGTTTGTGGCTTTGTCATATTGATAGTGATTTTGTTTTAAATGAATATGGTATGCCAAAAAAATTTCCTGATGGATTATATCATATTAAAAACAATCCCGTTGAAAAAACAACTTTTCATAAAATGGGATATTTATATAACGAAATAGAACGAATTGTTGCTGATAGAGAAAGAATGATTCGTGCTTCAAAAGTAACTTCTCAATCGTTGTTTTAAAAGATATGAAAAATAAATATATTATAATATTTATTACATCATGTATTTTAATAATTTCTGTTTTTACAGCAGGATTAATATATGATTATAAAGTTCATAATGGTGATATTGAACGTAAAAATTGTATTATTGATAGTTTAAATAATGAGCTTGATATAAAAGATAGTATTATATTTAATAGTATTTCCATTGAAAAATATGATACATTAATACATTTATATAATTATAAAGAAAGTTTATATAATGATTCTTTATTAGAGTGTTCTAATGTTGTAGATAGTTTAAATGAAGAACTTTTAGTTTGTTTAATTAAGTTAGATAGAATAAAAGAATATAATAGAATTGCCGCTCAAGGAAATAATATAACATTTCTTCGAGGTTGGATAAATAGAGTTTTAAACGATTAAATTTTATAAAATATGAAAATATGTCAAAATGGTGCTATTGTTAAAGAAAAAGAACACAATAACACAAAATATAAAGTCGAATGTTTAGTCTATACTGTTCCTGATAACGACGATAGACTTTGTAATATAGTTACAAAAATTTCTATTAAAATGAAATTTTTATGTTTTTGGATTACTATTTGGAAAGAATATATATTTGGCAGTAAATTTAAAAATGTACCTGATTATAATGATGAAATAGAATATTCATTAATTAAAGCAGATGATATTATAAATGCTTTAACATTTTAAATTATGAATATACATTATATTTCAAAAATAGTTTCAGAGTATTTTAGAATAAATTATCCAAAAATTGCTAATTTATCTCGTAAAATACAAAAATTTTTATGGTATATAGGAATAGCATTATATAATCCTATTACAGATGAAGATACTCCTGATAATAATAGCAATTCTGATTATAAAAATACTAGAATTTGTTTTATAAGAAAACCTAGAAAAATTATTTCTAGTCATTGGATTGAATTTACTGATTATAGAATTTATAAAAAATATGTAGATGAATATTCAAAAGATTTATATAATGAAATAATAAATAAAGTAGGAACTGATTATAAATTTACAGCTAAAGAAGTAGCAGACATTGTTCATTTTGCTATGACTGATGCAAATGCTGGAAGTTTATATAAGTTTAATTCTAGAGTTAATTATTTATGGGAAGTGTTACATGATAAATATAAAGATTCTGTTATAAATAATATAAAATAAAAATATTATGGCAAGTTTTGAAAAAGCTTTTGCTAAAACTATTAAAGCAGAAAGAGGATATGTATTTAGCAACAAATAGACATTTAAAAAATCGTAATAATAAATTTGATATTGCGATTAATATTTTTCCTAAAACAGCTAAAACTATTAGTAATGTATTTAAAACAGGTTTTCATAAATGGGAAGACTCAATGGGAATGGTTACATATAGTTTAGTTATTTATCGTTTTAGAATAATGATTTATTATTATAAAAAAGAAATAGGTTGTTGTCAATCATAAATATTAATAATTATGGCTTCTTTTGAAAAAGCATTTGTAAAAACAATTAAATATGAAGGCGGATATGTAAATAATCCAAATGATAAAGGCGGTGAAACTTATATGGGAGTAAGTCGTAAATATCATCCAAATCTTCATATGTGGGAAATTATTGATGATTTAAAAAAACAATTTAAAGGAAAAACTTTAAATGATATGTTAAGAAACAATACTGTTGTTCAAAATGATGTAAAAAGTGTTTATAAAAATGGTTATTGGATACCGTTAGATTTAGATTCTATGCATTCTCAAAGTGTAGCTAATCAATTTTTTGATAATGCCATAAATTGTGGAGTTAAAGCTACTATTAAAATAATGCAACGAGTTGCTGGTATGAAAGAAACTGGAAGAATGTCTAAAAATTTAGTTGAATATTATGCAAATAGAAATAAAAAATAAACAATGGATAATAATATCATTGATATTACTTGTAGTTGTCCTTACACTAACGATTGGTGGGTTAATTGGTCAGATACAAGTATTGAAACAATCTACTATTGTTCAGACTGATACTATAGTAGATACACAAATAATTGAAACAATAAAAACTGAAATAGTTGAAAAAGAAAAAGAAATTGTTAGATATAAAACTCAAGTACAATATGAAAAAGATAGTATTAAAAACATTGATGACTCTTCTGCTATTAAGTTGTTCTTTGAACTTATTAATGAGCCAGAATATAACTTCTCCCTTTACAGGGAAACAAAACATTGAGGATACTTGTGTTTATATACCTATCTCTTCTATTCGAGCTGCTAATAATAAATTAATTGAACGAAAATATTTAATAAATATAGTTGAAGCACAAGATTCTATAATTTGTTTACAAGATTCTTATATATTAAATCAAGATAGTATAAATGATATATTAAAGGATAGAATTATTAAAACTAATGAATTAAATAATTCTTTACAAAAACAATATGAAAAAGAACAAAAAAAGAAAATAATTTATGGAAGTGTTGCTGGTGCGTGTATGGTAGGAATTGTAACAACTATTGTAACAACAGTTTTAATATATAAATAGTTATGGAAAGAACAGGATATCCTTTTTTAGATTATATTAATGAAGATAAGTCTTATTATAAACATGCAAAAGATTGCGGTTTTGTTGACCCTGATGATTTATTTCTTATTGGAGAAAGTGGAGGATTTTTACTAAATATTAGACCTGGTTATAAATTTATAAATACTGAATTGTTTTCTCATATGGCTAATATTTATAGACAGTCTGGAAGTTATACTAGTTATAAACAAGGGTCTGTTATGTATAATAGAATAGCTGACAGAGAAGCTTATAGAAGACATAAAGGTTTTAGAGCTCCATGCTTGCTTACTCCTGATGGTAAAATAGAAGATGTTAGAATCACTGGAGAGCATTATAATTTTCTTAATTATGTTCAAATGGAACAGCTTGATTCTGCTTCTATTAAACGAGGCAATGTTAATACCGCTAGTAAAAAAGTTGATTTTCCTGCTTTCATTGATGCTCAATATTGGACATTTCATATTATTGAATTTGCAAAGAATAATGGTTTTCATATATTAATTGATAAGACTCGTCGTGGTGGTTTTTCTTATATGATGGCGTCAAATGCTGCAAATACTGTAAATTTATATCCTCATAAAGTTGTTATAAATGTTGCCAATGATAGTAAATATTTAACTCAACGAGGTGGTCTTACAGATTTTGCTACAAATGATTTGCGATTTTATGAAGATACAAATTTATTTAAACGAGGTATTTTAAGTACTGTAAATACAGATTTTAGATTAGGAATTAAACTTAAAAATAATGTGGAATGGTCTGGTAGTTGGCATAGTGCTTTACTTTCTGTTTCTGCTCATAATAATCCAGATTGTGCAATTGGTAAAGATGCTATACGAGTAAATGTTGAAGAAGTCTCTACTATGGATAATTTTGATGAATTTATGAGTGTTACTGAACCTGCTATGAGAACAGGTAGTTATACTACAGGTCTTCTTTGTGCATGGGGAACAGCTACTTCTGAAGGAAGTTCTATGCAACAATTTGAAGTTAATTTTTATAATCCTAAAGCTCATAATTTTATGCCTTTTGAAAATGTATGGGATAAAGATGCTAGAGAACAACAATGTGGATTTTTTAAATCATATGCTTGGGGACTACAAGGTGAGATAGATAATATAGAATCTTTAGATAAATTTGGAAATAGTAATATATTAATTGCATTAGAAGTAGCTAAACGAGAAAGAATAAAAAAGAAAGAAAGCGTTGAAAAATATTCAGATTATATAAACTATTTAGGTCAATATGCTTTATATCCTTCTGAATCTTTTAGTAGTACTGGTGAAAATATATTTAGTTCTGAAGAATTAACTGCATGGGAAGATAAACTTCGTGTAGATACAGATTTGAAATTTTATATAGATGGTATGTATGAACAAGACGAAACAGGTGCTATTATATTTAAATCTAATGCTCGTTTATTAAAAGAAGGAAAACAAGTTTATGATTATATTACAGGAGTTCCTCGTAGAAGTAATGAAGACCCACATGGCTGCATTCGTAGATGGGCAGAACCTTTGAGAGAATTAATTGTTGATGGAGAAAGACAAAGAAGAATTGTTCCAGAAGGTTTATATAGTATTACTTATGACCCTGTTGGAGTAGATAAAGATAGACATACTATAACAAATAAACATTCTCATAATAGCATACAAGTTTGGATGAATCCTCATGCTCTTAATGGTTTTAAAGGTGGTTTAGTTTGTACTTACTATGGAAGACCAGATACTCTTGAAGAAGCTGATAGAATTTGTTATTATTTAGCAGTTGATTATAATTGTATAAAAACTACAAATGTTGAAACTAACCGAGGTGAAACTGTTAGTAATTTTAAAAAATGGGGAGCTTTAAAATATCTTTCTTTTAATCCAACTTTTGTATGGGATAATAATTTAAAAGAAGCAGTTAGTACTACTTATGGATATAGTATAACAACTGCAAATAAACTTGAAGGTATTCGTTTACTTAAAGAATTTCTTTATGAAGAAGTTGGTAAAGATGAACAAGGAAATATTGTACGAATGTTTCATTTGATTTATGATTATCAAACTATACTTGAATTAAAGAAATGGTCTGAACAAGGAAATTATGATAGAGTTTCCTCTATGATTTTAAGAGGTATTGAATGGAAAGCAATGAAACTTCTTAATGAAGATGCTTTAAAAGCCAGAGTTGCTCTTACAGAAGATAATATCGATAAACACGATAATGATATTTTTTCAAGAAATTGGTTTTAACTTTTAAATAATTAAATAAAAATGATTACACCATTAGGTATTTATGATTTTCCTCAACAGAAAATCCCTTCATCTAAAAAAGATAAAATTTGGGCAGCACAGTGCTGTGATTATGTTATTGCTCAAGGTTTAGCTTGTAAAGATGAAAAAAAGACAAATGAATTATATAGAGTTATGGCTGGTGATATTCCTGAAGAATTTTATAAAAAGATTTTAAATCCATATAATACTACAAATGAAAAATTTAAAAGATTTCCAGCTACTATGCGTAATTATGATTTAGCTCATGGTATTATTAGACGATATGTTGGCGAATATCTTAAAAATCCACATATATTTATTGTTGGAGCTAATAATCCTGATGTAATGTTAGCGCGCGATCAAAAACTTAGAGCTGAACTTACTGTTCTTGTTCAAAATGCTGCTGCACAAAGAATAAATGAAGCTTATCAGCAATTTATACAAGAGGGTGGAAATCCAAAAGAATTTAATCCTAAAACAGCAATAGATATTGATAAATTTATAAAAGATTTTAATAATAATTATATAGATGATATTTCAGCTCAAGGTCAAGAGTTATTAAATGTTATTAGAGATATTACTGAAGATGAATTATTATATGAACAAATTTATTTTAATTTAGTAACTTATGGAGAAACTTATTCTTATACTGATATAAACAATACAACTTTGATTAAAAAATGTATTAAACCTATAGATGCATATCCTGTTCCAACTGATAATTTTTTTGTAGAAGATGATGAAATGTTTGCTTGTAGAAGAAAAATGAGTTATACAGAAATTCTTGATGAATTTGATAGATATCTTGATGATAAAGATAAAGAGTTTCTTAAAACTTATTATGCTCAATATGGAACACCTGGTGCAATAGATTTAACATTTAGTGATTATTATAAATATTATTCAGATATTTGTGATAAATATACTTCTAGTGATAGAGAGTTATTTAAACGGAATAGTAAAGATGTATTATCTAGAGAAGTTAACAATGGTTTATTTGATGTATGGCATGCAGTATGGCGTTCTTATAGTAGAATTGCTATTGTTACATATGTTAATGAAATAGGTATGGTTACTACTAGAAAAGAAGTAGATGGATATAAATTTAATCCTGAAGCAGGAGATTTAGATATTGAATGGGTTTATGTTCCACAAGTATATGAGTCTGTTAGAATTGGTGGACGATATGATGCTATTTATCCTTATGGAGCAAGAGCAATAGCTTATGATAGAAAAGGAAAATTACCTTATAATGGTCTTATTGAATTGCTTCCAGGATATGGTAAATTTAGTATTGTAGAAGAAGTTTTACCTTATCAAATATTTTATAATATTGTTGCTTATGCTCGAGAAATGGCAATTGCCAGGAATAAATTATCTATATTACTTTTACCAAAATCTTTATTGGGTAAAAATTATGAAGCTACAATATATAGAGCATTAGCAGAAGGAACATTATATATAGATGATACTAATGATGCTGCTATGTTAAGAACTCAAAATATTCGTATGTTGCAAGCTGATATTAGTGCTTATATAAAACAACTTACTGAACTTATGAGTGAAATTGAAGCATCTGCTAAACTTCAAGTTGATATGACAGCTCAAAGATTTGGAGAAATAGCTACAAGTGCAGGTAAGGGTACAACTGAAGAAGCAATTGCTCGCGGAAGTATGGGTTCTGTTATTATAGAATATATGCAAGATATGATGAGAGAACGAGATTATGGACGAGATTTAGATATGAGTAAACTTGCTTGGATTGATGGACTTAATACTTCTTATAGAGATGCAGAAGGAACTCTTAAATATGTTAGTCTTAATATAAATGAACATATTCATGCCGATTATTTAGTTAAAGCTAAAAATAGTAGTAAAGAACGAGAAAAACTTGAACAACTTAAACAATTTGCATTTTCTGCTGCACAAAATGGAGATTTAAAATCTGCATTGGCTGCAATTAAAGGCGATAATATTGCTGAAATAACTAAACTTATAACTAAGTTTAGTGAAGAAATGCAAGCTCATGAAGAACAAATGAAACAAATGGATATGCAGCTTGAACAAATGAAAGAACAACATGAATTTGAAATTATTGCTGCTAAAGGGGAACAAGATAGACTTAGTATTGAACTTGAAGGACAAATTAAAGAAAATATTGCTCTTATACAAGCTGATGCTAATATGATAAGTTATAATGCCGAAGTTGGAGATAATCAAAAACAAGCTGGTATTGATAGATTAAATGAAGCTAGAGCAGAAAATGAAAGAGAACGTATTGAATTAGATAAACAAAAACAACAAGTTGACACTATGCTTAAACTTCGTGATCAACAACTTAAAAATAAACAAATTGATACTCAATTAAAAATTGCTCGAGAAAATAAAAATAGATATGATACTGGTGGTAAAAGAAGTTATAAAAAATAAAATATAATAAAAATAGTAATTAGTCGCTTTGCAAACAATATGTAAAGCGACTAATTTTTGTTTTAATAGCTATTTTTAGCTTCTCTGTAAAATTATTGTTGTAAATAAATAAATTATATTGTTATTATATTGATTGTAAAATATCGAAAATAATTTTTAACAAGTATTATTTTATTTGTATTATTGTAGATATTTTTAGTGCTATTGATTTGGTTAATTAAAATAATTGTAGTATATTTGCAATATCAAATTTCATCTAATATAATTAAACATATAAAGTTATGGATTTAGGATTTGAAAATGAACCTATTGTTGATACAAACAATCAACAACCTGAAAACAATGATGGTCAAGATAATCAGTCTAAACAAGATTTAGATGGTGATAAACATCAATTTGATAGTGATGGTAATCCTATTGAAAATCTTGATAATAAAGACACTGATAAACAAGACCATACAAATGAAGAGCCAAATAAAAATAAAAACAACAATGTTGAGGATTTTGATTTAAAAGCTGGCGAAGTAATAGAAATTGGTAGTGATAGTTATACTGTAGCAGATAATGGAGATTTATTAGACAAAGATGGTAATGTATTTAAAGAATCTAAAGATGTTCAAGAATATTTAAAAAGTCTACAATTGGAAGAATCTGATGATAAAAATAAAGATCCTAAAGGAGCTTTAAATATTAAAAATATTCAAGAAGCTTTAGGATATGAAATTATTGATGAAAATGAAAAACCTATTGAATATGAAAACAATATTGAAGGAATTAAAACTTATATGGATGATGTAATTGAGCAAAGAACTAATGAAATACAAACAGCTACATTAAATACATTATTTGAAAAATTCCCATTTGCTCAACATATAATTAATTATTATATTGCTAATGGAGGAAGTCTTGAAGGATGGAATGTTGAAGTTGATAGGTCTAATATCACTATTGATGACTCTAATGAAAAACAACAAGAAGAAATCGTTAGAACTGCTTGGAGAGAACAAAAAAGAACTGGTGATTTAGATGGTTATATAGCTTATCTTAAATCAAGTGGTACTTTGTTAAATACTGCAAAACTTGAATTAAAAGGTCTTCAAGATTCAGACAAAAATCGTAAAGAAACTCTTCAAAGACAAGCTCAAGAAGCTCATGCTAAAGCAGAACAAGAGCAGATTATGTTTTGGAATGAAGTTGGAAATGTAATCAAAAGTCGTAAGATAGCAGGTTATACAATTCCAGAACAAATTAAGGTTAATCGTGGAGGAAAAGCTTATATGGTTACTCCTACTGATTTTTATAAATATATTTCAGTAGTTGACCAAAATGGTGAAACCGCTTATGCTAAAGATTGTAAAGCAGTTAGTCCTGAACAACAGTTGAACGATAGTCTTTTGCGTGCATATATAATGTTTACTGGAGGTGATTATTCTTCGTTAGTTGATATGGCAGTTAAAGACAAAGAAGTAAAAACAATTCGTTTTAAAGCTGCTAATAGTAAACAACCTACTCGTAGATTTACACCTAAAAGTAATAGTTCTAAAACTGGTCAAGAAATTGACTTAGGTTATAATTAATTAATTAAAATTTATTGAATTATGGCAATGTACAAAATGCGAGTAGTTCAACAAGGTAAGTATGATGATAGAGGCTATAGCAATGAAGAAAGTATTGCTAATCTTCAGCTTACTAAACCTGTTGAAATTAATTCTTTCCTTACCTATAATTATGGTATGGATGATGATCGTTTTCCGCTTAGTTTTATGACTGAAGGTCAAGGACGTAATGGCGTTGTTGATATTGATACTGTTCAATGGACATGGGCTGTTATGGGACGCATGAAATTTAGTGATAAACTAACGTATTGTGCTGAAACAGGAACTTCAATTGGTAAAGGTGGTGTAGAAGTTGAACTTCATTTTGCTACTCATACATTTATTGAACAGTACGGTCTTTTAGCACCTGATGGACTTACTCAAGTTCGTATTCAAAAAGATCTTGGTCCAAGTGCTTGGGGATATGGTTATTTAGTTCGTCTTACAACTCCTGACCCAACAGTTGCTATTGATCCTACAAATTTAATTGTTGGTAAATATTGGAGTTTGACTGCTCCTACAGTTTCAGAAAGTTATTCTAAAGGTAATCGTAGTAATTCTATGGGACCTGGTAAAATGACTTCTCAACTTGAGTTTCAACGTTATTCTAAAGAAATAGCTGGTAACCATGCCAATGTAGTTACTCAATATGAGTTTAAAAATGCACAAGGTGGTACTTCTAAACTTTGGATTAATGAAGAGATGCGTCAATTTAATGTTCAAATGCGTGTAATGAATGAAGAGCGTCTATGGCTTGCTGAATATAACCGTAATGCAAACGGAGAAATTCTTTTGAAAGACCGCGATAATGGTAAACCTATACCTCATACTGCTGGTATGTTAGAAATTTGTCGTGAGTCTAATTATGATACTTATGGTGAATATCTTACACTTGCTAAATTGAAACATACTATTGGCGATGTTCTTGACCGTGATACTGATGATGGTCATATGAATATTGTTCTTATGGCAGGTAAAGGTTTTATGGAAGATTTTGACGAAGCTATAAAAATGGATGCTAAAGAAAATGGTTTCTTAACTCCGCTTGGAGAAAAAGAAATACAAGGTTCTGGATATGGTCTTGAATATGGTGCATATTTCCGTGCATATAAGACTGTTGAAGGTCATACTATTACTGTAAAACATTGTTCTTTCTTTGATAAAGGAACTGTTGCTGAAACAGCTAAATTGAATGGTATGATACATCCTCGTTCGCATTATCCTATCACTTCTCACCAAGCTGCTTTCATTGACTTTAGTTCTTATAATGGACATCAAAATGTTCGTTTGGTTCGTCAAAAAGGTCAAATTTATAAAGCAAAAGTTCTTAAAGGACTTACTGATGTTCCTGCTTCATGGGGTGTTCCTGAATCTAATTTTATTGCAACTGAAATAGATAAGAGTGAATTCCATGTTAAAAGTACTCTCGGACTTCAAGTAGATAATTCTACAAAGATGTTCCTTTTGAAATGTGTTCTTTAATATTTTTAAACTAAGATAGTTATGGCTGATAAACCAAAAGAAACAGTAAGGTTTGGATTTAATGATGACAAACCTAATGAAGGTGAACAAACAGCACCTGTTGCACAACCTGCAGCTACCGAAAATATAAATGCTGCTGAAAAAGAAGACTTGACTAAACCTTATGAAGATAAGTCAAGTGTAACAATTGCTCTTGTAGAACATTATTCTTTGTTTAGAAAAGCAAATAGAGTTACACTTCCAAAGCGTATTGATTATATAGGTAGTTGTATAGAAAGTTCTCGAAGACTTGCTGCAAATAAAATTGAGGCTGAAACTTATTTTCCACAAATTATAGGTGTAATGCCCAATCATGAAAATTTCTTAACTCGTGTAAAACAATATTTAAATAATATTAGAATTGCGGTAGATGAAAACGGTATAACATTTGATACAAGTTTTTATTATTATCATAAATCTGATTATATTGAAATTGCTAAAGAAGTTGAAGAAGTTGAAAGAAAATATTCATTAGTTTCTCGTAATAATCTTGCTGAGCTTCGAAAAGCTCTTCAAATAAAAATTAATGAACTTGAAGCTATTGAACGAAAAAAAGTAAGTCTTGGTTATCCTATAAAAATAGAAGATTACATTATGTATCGACATTGTCTATTATATAACGATGTTGCAAAAGATATGGCATTTATAAATGCTGACCAAAATGTAAGATTTTATATAAAAGATAACAAAAAAGAAGAAGAGAGAAAACGTAAACAACATGATTTGATTAATAAAGCTATTAGCAATTATGTTGTTCTTCTTGGAGATAATACACTATTTGATGCAGTTTATATACAATATTGTGCAACAAATGCTAAGCCAATACTTACAAGTCTTATTAAAGATCGTATGGATAGAGAAAATGAACTTCATAAATTTGCTACTGAGCAACCTGATAAGTTCAATAAAATTTACTCTAATAAAGACATACGAACTATTGCTGATATTGAATTACTTATTGCTCGTGGAGAATTAATTAAATCTGATTATAATCAGAATATTATTTCTGCTGACGGTAGTTTAATTGGTGCAAATATGACTGAAGCTTTGGCTTGGTTTAAAAATCCAGAAAATATTTCCGCTGTAAATGCGTATAAAGCCAAACTTAAAAATTTCTAAACAGATATCGTTATGACTATTTCTGAGATGCATAGTATGTTTCGTACAATAGGTCAGCAAAAAGGTATGCAACATATTCGAGCTATTCTTCCTGAAGAGATTGACGATTACTTAAATGCTGCTATTATTGAATTTTCTCGTGAAGTTGTTAAAAAAGCTGTAAATGGTCTTTTATATTCTGCTGGTAGAAGTGCTATATATCGAGAGAATGGTATTGACCCATATAATGCTGTAAGAACGCTTTATGATGAAACTCCTAAACAAGTTGGACATACTTTAATTAATGGACATTATGATTTGAAATTAACATTAGCTGGTACAGATTATATGCAAATAATTGGAGTTGATTTAACTTATGATAAAAAAAGTGAACATCGATATCCATGTCGTATAATAAGTCCTACAGAACTTGCTAACACACTTAATGATTTTTGTAATGCTCCTGATAAAGAAAATCCTTGTTGTATAATAGATAGTGATGTTTCTATGAAAGCAGAGTTTCATTTTTATACTGGAGGTAATCAACCGTATCAGGCTATGATTCATACGATAAATATGCCTCAAAAAGTTAATTATGCCGATAATGTTGATTGTAATCTGCCATATTATGTTCATCAAGAAATAGTCGAACGTGCTGTTCAAAAATTCTTTACAAGTGTTGGTGCAACTACACAACAAGTTAAACAATAATAAATTCACAATATTATGTATAATTTTGTATTAGGTAAAACTTATGCGTCATGGACTGCTGCCGCTACTACTTCTGGTACTGAAGGACAAGTTAACTTGTCTTATATTAAAAATGATGGTACTCGTGCTGCTGTAGATGCAAATGTTCATAATGCTTTCGATTTGCAACTTCGTAGGCTTGACGCTAATGGTGGTAATGTTATGTTACCTCTTAGCAAACGTGCTCTTTCTGTTGCTAAATTGCAATATTCTGCTGCCACTACTTTTGTAGCTACTGTAACATTTGTAAATGTTGTTGCTCCTGCTGAAGCAACTTTAGTTATTAGTAAAAAAGGTGTTCCATTTAATGAACGAGCTACATGGACTGCTAATTTTCCGATTACAGCAGATATGACAGGTGCTCAAATTGCTCAAAAGATGGCTTCGCTTGTTAATGCTAATACTCAAAGTCACGGTCTTGTAGCTACTTATTCTAATGCAGTTGTTACTTTAACAGCTCAAACAGCAGGTGTTGATTATACAATACAAGCTACAGATGATACTTTTGCTGCAACTGTTTCAGTTACTACAGCTGGAGTTGAAGGAATTGGAACTGTTGAACAAATTAAAACTCTTGCTAACAAAGCAGCAAACGATGCTGGATTTGAATACACTTATAAAGACGGCGCAGATTTAATTTATCCGCAGTATCCTTTTGATCCTGCTGTAGCTCCTGCTACTGTACCTGCCGGTTATACTGTTGTTGCAATTCGTTGTGGCGAACCTCGTGATTATAAAACTCACGAAGAAACAGTACATCAAACCGTATTTGTTGTATTTCCGACTACTGCTGATGCTCAAGCAGACTCTCTTATTTCTGCTTTAGTTACAGTTGGTGCAAGTGTCATAAGTAAAAAAGCTGCTGCAAATAGCGGTGGAGGTGCTTAAAGTATTTATTTGATTCCCTCTACAGGGAAGTAGTATAATCTACATAGTCTAAAATAAATATTTTATCGACTATTAAATCTGAAGAGGGCATTACTAATGATGTTAATTGTTAGTAGTGTCCTCTTTGTACTTTAATTATGGAGATTTTAATAACAGCTTTAGAGCAAGGAATTACTCCTGGTATAATTGTAACTTTTTATCTTATTGTATCTGATATTATTAGAAGTAAAAAAGAAAAAGATCAAACTAAAATAAGCAATGATACTGTTGAAGCTATAGTTGATATACGAACTATTGTAAAAGATATATATGATAAAAAAGAAGTTGAAAATAAAGAAAAAACAAAAATAGCTATTAATAATGCTTTTGATAGTGCAGGTTTTAATTTAATAAATTTTACTCAAAGAACTTTAATAAGCAATCATTTAGATGATACAAAAGAAGCTATTTTAGAAAATATACATAATGCTGCAAATTCTGAATATTATATTATTTTTCAAACTCTTTCTCTTTATTCTATTAATGGTAAAAGAGTTTCAGAATATTTAGACAAACAATGGTTGAAAGAAATTGAAACTGATTTGATTGATTCTATTTATAATGAAACTCTTAATCGAGAAGATAAACTTATGGGATATGTAAATAAAGTTACATTACGATTTCGTACTTATGTAAATTATATACAAAATAAAGTTTTAAAATAGTGTATTATGGATTATTTTTCAACAATTTTAGATAATATAATTGCAAATTTCGATTTTGCATATATGATTAGTGTTAATATTTTAACATACATAATAATAAAATTTGTTGACTATTTTAATAAAGATAAATCTGTTAGTACTTTTATTAAAAGATTAATTTTAATTTGTTCAATTGTGATAATATGTGTAGCTTATATATTTATAGGATATGATAATTATGTAGTTTTATTAAATAGTTCTATAGCAGCTCCTGTTTTTTATAGTTGGGTTTTACGACCAATTCTTAAAAAATTTAAAATAGGTTATAAAGAATATGATAATAATTTAAAAGTTTAAGTGATTATGACGGTTAAATCTATAAGTAAATTATATCAATCTTCTTATTCTGATTTAGGATATATACAAGACAATACTTGTAAAAATCTTATAGTTGGAATATTATATCATTTGTTTGATTATACTTTATATAATAATATAAACAATGATTTTAAAGAAAACACTAATAGTTTATTTAATTATTTAAGACATGGCAATACTTAACTCAAGTTATACTTTTAATGTGCCTTATCAATTAAAACCTATTTATACTGCATTATTAAATAAACTTGCAGTTTTAGGTGTAGATATGTTAAAAGACTGCAATAGTAGTTGTAGTGGAACAGGAAAAGATATTTTAAAATGTTGGAATTTATTTCAAATAATTTGTGGTAATATAAATGCAGGAAATAAAAAAGAATATCAAACTTTATTAAAAATTTTATTATATGAATGTAATTGTTTGCAAGATTTTAGAAAAGATGTAGATTATTATACTAATTTAGATTTTAGTGAAGATAATAAAGATTATGTTAATTTTGATTATGTTTATATACATAAAAATTTTGATGCTTTTTCTGCATATGATGATTTTACACAAGTATTTGAATCTATAGGAGCTACAACGTTAAATGATGTTTATGATGATATGATAAATGATCCTGATTCTTATAATATAACAAAAGATAGTGATGTTAGAAAAGTTTCTGATGTTTTAGTTATACAAAATGAAAATGATTTAGAATATACATTTAAACATAATTTAAATACATTTACTGTTTCTATAATTGATAATAAAAATATTGAAATTGATACAATAAAAATTTTAGATATAAACGGTATAGAAAGTTACATATATAATACTGAAAATAATGTAAATGATTCTATAGGAATAATTCATCAATCTATAAAATCACAAGATGATACAGATAAAGAAGAAGATTTTAATATATCAACTTATATATTTTATTTTTCTTCTTTTAATGTAAATAAAACAATACATATAAAGTTTAAATATAAAGAATAAAAATGGAAAATAATAAAATTGAAATAGCTTCTCCTATTAAATATATAGGAGCAAATGTCACACCAAGTTATGATAAAAAATATGGTCCATATAATGATATAAATGATGCTATTGATAAAGTTCCATTAAATGAAAGATGTCTTGGATTAACAGTTGGAATTTTAAATAATGGTACATTAAGTGAATATTGGTGGCAAAATAGTATTGAAAATGATGGACTTGTTTTAAAACATGAGCCTCCTGCGCCTCCTGTTGTATTAAAACAATATAATTTTAACAATAATCATTTTGATGTTAATGAAGAAAATAATATAATTAATATAGAATTATCTCAATCAGAAAGTCTTACTAAAAATGGTTTTGATGTTTCTTATCAAAATTTAGGAAGCAGTTATATAAGCATAAATACAGATTTTATTGAATTTAATTCTCCAAATGTAGCGGCATTAACAATACAACCAGTTATAAGTGGTGATTATCCTTGTATGCAATTAAATGTTAATTATATTCATTCACTTGATAGCAATTTTAGATATATTGAAAATAGTATAAGTGGTATATTTTTTGGTTCTCCAAATCAAATTAATTGGTATACAGGAGATTCTATAATTATTTCTTCAGAAAAAGATATTGTATTAATGCCTAAAAATTATCCTGATAACTCACAAATTAGTCATGATATTAGTATTTCTAAATTTTGTGAAAATGAAAATGATGAATATTATGATGTAATGTTTAGACGAAATGAATCAAATTATTTTAATATTTTAAGATATTATGAAGATAGTAGCATTATAAATGCTTTTTGTGGAACAGGTAATACAGTTTTTGAATATTTAAATATAGGTAGAAATTTGGGCAATACTTGTTCTATTAAAATAGGAGATAATAATGATAGTATTTATTTAAGTGATTGTATAAATATAAAACCTTATAACAGCAATCAATCTTTTTCTATAGCTTTTAATAATATAAATTTAAGTAAACAACCTAAGTTTCAAATATATGAAAATGGAGATAGAGAAATTATTGATTTTAAATATGGAAGTTCTAATATTATAAATTATACTGAAGATGTTCAAACAAGCGAATCATATATTTTTATTGGAGAATATGGTGAAATACAAAATTATTATATAATATTAGGAAATGATAATATAACAATTAGTAATAATCGTCAAGTTATAATAAAAGGAATAAACAATAGTCTTATATTAAACGATACAAACATAGAAAAATTAAATCAATTAATAGCAAGTATATAATATGGGATTAGAAAGTAAAAGTGCTTATGATATATGGATATCTCCTCTAATAAAAGTATTGCGAGAAATACGAGATGCTATTAGAGGAAATTATTCTAAAGAAATGATAAATGACGACATTGTGGCTTTAGATAGCACATGGAGTTCTGATAAAATTGAACAATCTATAGGAAGTATAACAAATACTATAAATCAAGAAATAGCAAATAAAGATATAATAGATGTAAAATTTACTAATCATATTCCTTCATCTGCTGGAGAAGAAAATGAATATATGGTATATAGAAATGATAATGAAGATATTTTATATCAGTATATAATAGAAGATGAAGTTGGAATATGGAAACAAGTTCCTCCATTAGCAGATTCTTTATATTTTAATTTAGATAATGAATTGATATATAGTTATGATTCTGTAAATAAAAAATTTGTTGAAGTTGCTTTAGAAAATACTTATATTATAAATGGAAGTGTAAACTCTGTTTCAGCAAAAACGGTTTTAGATAATATACGAAATTTTGGAGTTTATAATGTTATACAGCATACAGTTGCAAATGGAAAAACAAGATTAACTAATTTAACTTTGACTGTACAAAGTGCTGATAGAGAAGAATGGGACAATTCAGTGATTTATCAAAAGCTTGAAAATAATGTAACTATATATAAAAGAACAAGTAATAAAATTACTGGAAATTTTGGAAATTTTTCTACTTATTATGAAGGATTGGTTAATGATAGGTTAGATACTTCAAAATATTATACTTGGAGTATAGATAAATTAAAAAATACTTTTGCTTCTATAGAAGGTGGAGGAGGAAAAATTAAATATGCTGGAGATGGTTTACTTTTGGTAACAACAGAAGAAACAGAAGATACAGTTAGAGCTGATTATACTCGATTACTTAGACATGGACATAATAAACTAAATGATAGCGACAAAGATTTGTATATTGAAATAGACGAAAGTGATGATAATGATGAAACAATTACATCGTATGTAAGAGTTAAAAAAGGACATGCTGCTTTAGAAGGATATTCTAATAATAACAATCAATATTGGCTTAATTATGTTTTTAGTGCAGATAAAATATTATTTGAAAAAACAAGATATGATATAGAAAACAGTAGTGAAGTTTTACAAAGTAAATTAAAAATGGGAGATAACATTGAATTTGCTGCTGAAAAAAAGTTTACTGTACACAGTAATAGTGTATATATAACTCCTGATAGTAAAATTGAAATAACTACAACTAATGCAAAAATTTATGGAAGTGGAACAATAAGTTTAGAAGCAAGTGATATTAAATTAATAGATGATAATGCTATAGTTAGTGGAAGATTTAAAAGTTCTGGTATAACATTTAATAGTTATAGATTTGATTTTTGGGATACTGAAAGAAATAGTAAATTTACAATTTCTCCTGAAGGTTTACAATATACTCCAAAATCTGAAGACGATGAAGAAAATATTAAACTAAAAATAACTAAAAGTGATGGTTTTGAAATAAAAGGTAAAAATATGTATGATGATGGTATAAATGATCCAATTGTATATTATAATTCTATATTAGGAGTTACAGGTGATGTTTTAACTCTTGAAAATGGAGATGAATATCCTAATGGCTATATATACATTGGAAATAAAACTATAGATGATGGAGGTAATAGATTTTATATAACAACAGATGGAACTTTACATTTATTTAATAATATTTGGAAAGACATAGATGGAGAATATCAATATGTTATAAATGAACGAATGAATATAGTAGACGATGGTGCCATTTATATTACTGCTATTGATGGGTTAGGAAATAGTGATGGTGAAATGCATAGTGAAAGTTTACAATCTATGCTCGCTCAATTAATTGCTGGAGGAGGTGGTGGAGGAACAGCTCCATTTAGTACTGTTACTTCTCCTATAGAAATTGCTAATGATGATTTAGGTTTAATAAGTTATGCAAGAAATATAGTATTTAATATTTATGGAGATTTATTAAATGATACAACTAATGCTGTATTAAATATAGGTGTTTATAGTGATTTAGAAAAAGTTGAATTAGAATTAATAACTGATGATGCTATTGACCAACACGAACAGCGTACTATATTATTACATCATAGAAGCCCTATAATACTTGTATCTGTTACATTAAAAGATGGAGCATATAATTGGTATTATAACCAAGATTCTCCAATAAATGATATTTATCTTAACGATTATAATTATGAAACTATTAACTCTAATATACAAAAACGAATATTATATGTTGATAATAATAGAGTCACTTTTATATGTCGTCTTCCAGATTTATTAAATTATACTCAAATAAATCATGAGCGTTCAAATGTTAATGAAATTATATATTTAATGGATATTGGAATAATGCCAACATGTTTTGTTAAAGGAACTAAAATAACTTTATCTGACGGTACTACAAAAAATGTAGAAGATGTTACTTATGATGATAGTTTAAAAGTTTGGAATTTTGATGAAGCAATTGATGATTCAGCTAAACCTATATGGATACAAAAGGTTAAAAAATCTAAATCATATCATAAAGTTACTTTAGAAAATGGTATTATATTTAATACAGTAGGAGGAGATAAAAAATATCATTGTATGTATGATGTAACTGAACAAAAATTTAATCATGCTACAGAATGTGTTGGTCATGAAATTTATACTTTACAAGGCGTTTCAAAAGTTCTTTATGTAGAAGAAATAAAAGAAGAAGTAGAATTTTATAATATATTAACAAACTATCATTTAAATTGTTATGCAAATAATATTCTTGTTTCAAGTGAAATAAATAATATATATCCGATACAAAATATGAAATTTGTAAAAGATGATAGAGAGTTAAAAGATTATAAAGATTTTGAAAAATATGAACAAGTTCCTAAAAAATATTTTGATGGATTCAGATTTGCTGAACAACCAAGAGATAAAAAATATCTTGTAGAATTTTCTGCAAAAAGGTTTTATAGTGCAAAATAAAATATTTTTAAATTATGGCTGAACAAAATAAAATTAGAACTTCTGTAGGTCATCTTGGACCAAGAAAAGTTAAACATCCTAAACAACGATATAAATATAAATATGGTGGAGAATACGATATGTATCTTAAACAAGATAACCGTTTTCTTAATTAAATATATTCCTTTAGTTCAATTAATAGCTAATATTATAACAAATACATTATATATTTTTACTGATGATTATATAATAGATTATAATTTAAGTTTTATTTTAGGAAATAGTATTATAACTTCTTTTCTTTTATATATTATTAGTTATAGATTTAAATTTTGTAATTGGCATAGAATTCTTATTACAGGTAATTTAATAAATTTATTATTAGCATATGCCGATGCTATTTTTGATATTCCAATTTCTGTTTTAACATATATTTTAATATTTTATGTTATTTGTTTTATAACTATAATTTTAGCTATATATTCATATATAAAACATAAAAACAATGAATAATTTATTACAATTATTAAAACAACAATTATTAAAAATTGTTGATGATATAGATTCAGGAAATTGTAATTTAAGCGATGATGAATTAAATGAAGCAATAGATAAATTAAGTATTTTAAATAATGGTATTCGTAGATATAGTAAACGATATTTATGCGATAATATTTTACATTGTAGTGAATCTTGTTTTAATACTTATTTATCTATGGGACTTATACCTCCTGGATTTAAAGAAATTGGATTTAAAGAACTTCGTTGGAGTATTAGAGATATGAAAGAAGCTATTGAATATAGAAAAACTCATTAGCAACATATTTAGTATTTAACTATTTGATTTTAGCACACTTACAAAAATAATTGTAAGTGTGCTATTATTTTATATAATAATACTATTTTTGCAGTGTAATCGATTACAACAAATTTTATTAACAATTTAACAAATTATAAAATTATGACTATTCTTGATAAAAATAGTGAAAATGCCATTGGAGAAATGGTCGGTGGAAAACGATATGCTTCTCGTGGTGTAGCAGGTACTGCATTAGGTTTAGGCATAGCTGGTACAGCTTTAAGTCTTTTTAATCGTAATGGACATGGATTAAATTTGTTTGGCGATGACGGTCATCATGCTGAACATAGAATTGATGAAGTTCTTGCAAAAGAAAATGCTGATGTATTAATGCTTACAAATCAGATTTGGGGCAATGCTCTTCGTGCTCAAGAAAATAGATTTAATGATGTTGTTGGGATTAATCAAAAAATATTTGATAGTTATGTTTTTACAAATGGTGAAATTGCGAAAGTTAAAGAAGATGCTAATAATAAATTTTTTGCAAATTATAAAGAAACACGTGATACAAAAGACGCTCTTATGGCTGAAATAGGTTCTTTAAAAACAGAAGTTGCTGTACTTAAAGCAGTTTCTCCATATCAACAGCAAATTACTGCTGCCGCTATTGCTGCTTCTGGTAAACAAGCTGAAATTAATTTACTTACTCGTACACAATTTATGTTACAAGGAGTTTTAGTTCCTCCTACAGTTGTAGCAGGTACGCCTGAAGTAAATAAAACTACTACTGATACTTCAGCAGGTGCTTAATCATTAATAAGTAGAGGTATATTTACCTCTACTTTATTTGTTTAACAATAAATTCATAATAGTATGCCAGAAACATTAAATTTTAATATTGGACATAATAATCCATATTTACCAAGCAATAATGTTGAACAAAATATTGCTTTAATAAATCAACAAGTAGCACAATTAAGTGCTTTAAAAGATAAATTGACAGGTATTAGTTCCCCTGTAGAGGGAGGTATGCAAACATGGGAAGAAATTGATAAAGAACTTGCAAGTCTTACTGATGAACAAAAGAATATTCTTTTTAAAGACGAAGATTATTTACATAATGATACTGCTTTACAAAATCTTGTACAAACTTATCTTATAAATAGCGTTAAAGATAAAGTTGCAAATTCTAAAGAAGGTAAAGCTTTATTAGATAAACAACTTTTATTAATAAAAGATAAGAAAAATGATATAGTAAAACAATCAAATAAAGAAATGGAACTTTTTAAAAAGTTTCAAATTGCAGTTCAAGCAAATCCTAATTTAACATACAATGAATTTATTAACTCAATAAAATAATAAATTATGCAAACAAAAGAACAAATAATTAAAAATCTTAATGATTATATTTCTAATAAAATAGACGAATTGTCTATTAACAATTCAATAGTAATGGTATTTCGACCAGTGCTTCATAAAATATCTAAAAAGGTTGTTTGTAAAGTAGATAAACTTATGGATTTGATTGTTGATGAAAATGGAATGATAGATGTTGAAACTCTACTTACAGAAATGGCTAATAATTTAGTTACTGCAAGCAATAAATCTTATCCTGATATATTAGATGGAATAACTATTGGCAATGGTAAAATTTCAATAGGAATACCTTTAATTGATAAAGAACTTATTTTAACAAAAGAAGATATAGAAGAAATTAAAAATTATCTTATTAGATAAATATCATTTGTTGTTATATGTGAAAAGCGATTTGTGCATTTGTACAAGTCGCTTTTGTATATATATTTGTTTATAAAAGCTATTTTAAGCTTATATTTAACTTTTATATATAAGACTGATTAAATCATAATGCAGTTATATAGATTGTCTATAAATGAATTTATTTACTTCATTTTATGTAATATAATAGATATTATATAATTTAACAGCTGTTATAGTAGTTTCTCAAATTATTAATTTAACAGGTGCTATAGAATATGCTATTGAATATAATAAATATTTTTTTCAAAAATATTAAAAATTATTTGGTATTATCAAAAATTATTTATATTTTTGCAATATAAAATTTATAATAATTATATTTAATGATGTTATGGCGAGTATTAATCAATTAGTTTCTGAAATTGCTCATAGCGTTCAAGGTGCAGATTCTCTTCCTGTTCGTAGAGCAATTCGTTTAGGAATAATTCATGCAAGAAATCAACTTATCAGACATAGTTATGAACAACATGGCTATGTTGATAGAGTTGTACAACAACGATTTAAAGTTGGTTTAATTGATGTTGCAGATGGAGATATTGATATTACTGGTGCTGGTATTGATGCTGATGCTTATAAAAAAGGAGTAGGTATAATCAAGCGTACTAAAAATAAAGTTCCAAGACCTACAAGACTTACTAATAATCTTCCATTTAGTGCTGTTAAAACTGTTGGAGCTAAACATTCTGTAGTTATTCCATTTGTTAGAGAAGCAAGTAGTAAATATTATTCTAAATTGCCTGGTTTTTGTATAGGAGCGACATATGATTATATTAATGATTATATTTATATTAATGCTGTAAATGACAATATTATTAATTCTGTTTATTCTATAGTTATTGAAGCACCTTTTGAAAAACCTGAAATAATAGATATGGAAACTAGTACTGATGGACATTATAAAATTGATGATAATAATGAATATTTTTTACCTGAAGATATGATTGATGATGTTAAAACGCTTGTATTGAGAACATTTAATGCTACTATAATAAGAGATACAAATGAAGTAAATGACACGCATTTATCAGAATAATAGTGTATGAAATCTGAAATTAATGTAAAAGATTATTATAATCATTTTATAAATAGCGCAGACGATTATTTAAAAGCTTACAGTGAAGAATTAAATGAAAATAAAGTGCTTCTTGATGAATATATAAATAGATTAAAATTTGATATAGACAATATAAAAAATAAATTAAATATAAATTTATACTATTATATTGATTTTGTACAACCTTTACAAAGCGATGTTGATAAGCTATTAGGTATATGTGTTAAATTGCTTCCTGTGTATGATAAAGATGAAGATGTTAATATATTAAATTATATAATTAAATTTTGTAAAATTGTAACTAATATTAATTGGCTTAACAAAGCAATTAGTATGTGTAATATAAGAAAAGAAATTACTTATACAAAATATAGAGAATTAATTAAACTTTATTATGATAAAGCTGTTGATGAATTATTTAAAGGAAAAGGCGTTCGTTGTGATAATGGTTTAGGAGTAATAATTATAGAATATATACCACAAAAAGAAAATAATTTTAAAAAGGTTGATATGGCTGCTACAGCAAAAAGAAAACAAGAATTACTGAATAAAGGAATTAAACTATATAATGCAGAAGAAGCAAAAGAATATGAACGAGCTGGAATAAAATATGATGGTGTGAATTGCGTTGTATATAGCGAAAATCAATTTTTATTATATCCTTTATTATTAAATGCTGTAGGTTTTGAAGGAAATGTTTTAAGATTTTATCCTGCTAATTATGTTGCAAAAGAACTTAGAGGTTTTACTACTCAAGAGTTAGCTGATAATTTTACCGATGAACAATTATCTAAAAAAAGGCTTTATCTTATAACAAGAGTAAATGTTGAACTTAAAAGACATCCTGAATATTGGACAAAATATGTTCATAAAATGAAAAATATATGACAAAAAGAACAACTAACATAGATAGAATCATTGCTAAAATAGATAATGATTTTAATCCAGATAATTCAGATTGGATACCAAGAGTTGGTGCTTGGGTATATGATGCTTTAGGTTTATTAAATGTTAATACTGTAGAAAGAGTTAAAGAAAAGTTTAAAGTACATAATAGAATAGCATATAGTAAATGTGAATTAAAACAACCTATTAAAGTGTATGATAAAAATGGTTGTGAAATTAAAGAACTTGATAATATTAATGAAAGTTGTGGTTGCGGATATAATATTCCCTCTACAGGGGAACAAATAGAACCAATTACTGTCAGTTCATCAAATACAACAGATATTATAATCAATCCTGATGCAAATGATGTACCAGATGAAACAATTATTAAAAATATAGGAAATGGTGGAGGTATACGATATAATGTTGTTGAAGTATGGAATAAATCATTAAATCATAATTATGTTTTAGTAGATTGTAAAAACATTGAATTAAATTTTGATACAGATTGTATAATTGTTGAACATGATAAATTAAAATGTTCTTATAGCGATATTTATAATTGCGATTTACCAGATATTCCAGATAATGCAAAAGTTATAGAATATTTAACTTATTATTGTATGTATAAAATGCTTCTTCGTGGGTATAGGCATCCAATATTTAATTTGGCAGCTAGCCAATATGGAACAAATCCTTATTATATTGCTAAAACATTAGAAGAAGAAGCAAAAAGAAGTTTAATTAATGATGGAACAGATGAAAATCTAGATAATCTTTGGAGAAGTGCTTTCTTTATTGGAACATTTGATCCAAAACATTAAATAATATAAAATAATATAATTAAATAAAACAAAGTATTGTATAATTATTAAAAAAATTAAAAAGAATATGGCAAAAGATAATTTAATAGTTGTTTATAATAACAACAATGATAAACATCTTTCAAATGAATTAGAAAAAAGATGTGATAAGTTCATTAAAGAAAAACATAATAATAATTGTAAAAATTATACAAAAGAAGAATTAATTGAACTTTGTAATGATTTAATATCAAAAAATTTAAAATTACAATGTACTATAGATAGTAATTTAGATTATTATGATACTAAACTTAATGAACGTATTAATATAATAAATAGTCTTATCAATGAAAATAGAAAATTAAAAGAAAATAACTTTTTTAATAAATTTTTTATTTATAGATTATATGTTAAAATTTATAGTTTTTTTAATAAAACTATATTTAAAAATGAAACTTTTGGTTATTAAAAAATATTTATAATTATGATAATTGAATTTTTATATGGTGTTCTTTTTCCTAATATAAATGAATTTAACAATATTAAGGAAAAAGATAAAAAAGAAGTTGACAATAAAGATAAAAATAATAAATGTGTTCAACTTGAATTAGATTTTAAAGAAGATAATGATAGTTTTGATGTTTATAGTGAGCTTACAAGAAAAGAGTTAGAAGAAAGATTAAAAGAAGCTGATATAAAATTAAAAAATTATAGAGAAAAAGAAATAGATAATATTGAATTAGAAAAAAATTATATAAAATATAAAAAAGCTTTTGAACATATTTGTAATGTTTTAGATATTAATCCAAATTTATTATTAATAAAATAAAATATTATGGCAGATATAGTTAAAGAACTTTCTTTAAATTATTCTCCAAAAAATTATAAAAACAATAGTTTATATTATGCTAAAAATGTTAAAATAAATAAAGATGGAAATATTTTAGAAAATGAAAATTCTTTAATTGATGTTAATGTTATAAATAATTTTTTGAATACATTTTATGGTAATACTAATTTATTTGGTCAAAGTAAATATATAATAAAGTATGTATTAGCTTGTAATAATGAATTATTATTATTTATACAACATAAAAATATAGGATATTATAATGAAGATTCTTCTTTAACTATTGTTAGATATAATGAAGAAAGTAGAAATATAGCTATTGTATATGGAGAAAAAAGAGTTCATGAAGATGGAACAATATATTATATAGGAATTAATCATCCAGTATCTAGAGACTTTAAAATAACTGCTGATTTTACTTATAATGTTGATGATGCTTTAATTATTTCATTTTGTATATATATTGATAATAATGAATTAAATGAGCCTTTATCTACAATAAATCTTGGAATTTTTAATAGTGGACATGTAAACTCTGATGGTATATGGATAGATAATAATGAAGTATATAATGATAGAGATTTAATACCTGAAAAATTAAGTAATATTCCAGAAGTTAAACTTCCGTTACTTACAAATTTAAAATATTGTGTTGGAAAAGCTTATACAGGTTGGTATTATATTTTTATAAGATATAAAATAAACCATTATGATTATACTCAATGGTATAGTATTGGTCCAAGATTTCCAGTTACTAATAAAACTTTAAATGTTATTACTAAAATAAATGGTGATGAAAGTAAATATGATGAATTATCATTTACTGGTTTTTATTCTAAAGATTCTGATATTTGTGGACAAAGTTTTAAATTTGATTTAGTTGGATTAGATGTTAACTATGATAAATATCAATTAGGATTTATTGTTAGTAATAAAACTTTAAATAAAAATTTATATACTGAAGATATAGATATTTCTCAAACAAATTATATATTTAATTCACAATATTTATTAGAAGATAATATTGATATAAATAGTTATATAAATTATAATAATGTTAAAAATATTGTAAATAAGCAAAATAAATTATATATTTCAAATTTTAAAACAAGAAAAAATGAAGATTTATCTAATTATGCTAAAAATGTAAAAATTGGATTAAAAGCTGCTGAAAAAGGTATGGCTTCTGGTATTACATTTAATGGTAGCAGCGGATTAAGTTTTAATGGTACGGTTGAACAATTAGGAAATTTAATGATATTTTTATTAAAAAATGGAGTTCATATAGATGATTTAACAGAAACAATAGAAATAAGATGGTCTATAAGACATGTAACTAATGCTAATTTAGGAGATAGAGATTTAAATGATAATATATTGATTTATACTGGACAATATATGAAAGGATTGACTGATTATGAATTATATTATAATATGGTATTTAAAGAAAACAATAATGGAGCAGTTGAATTTAATGATTATGAACTTGGAGATTATCCTGAAGATTATCTTGGAACACTTACTGTAAGTTCTACTAATTATTCTAATAAAACAGTGAAAAATCTTTTATTTTTAAAACAAAATGTTAATTTATATACAAGTAATATAAATATTGGTTTAGATTATCAAAAAGCTATATATGGATATGATGGTAATCTTTATATTAATGCAGAAACAGGATTTCTTTCTATAAATATAAATGGAGTTTCTAATATTATAAAACCTGCGGATATAAATACTGGTTTAAAAGCTTGTAATATTTCTGATAACAATGGAAATGTTATTGTTCATCAATATGATAAACCTGGAATAACTGATTATATAAGTCAAGCTAGTATAAATGCTTTTAGAGAAACAGATGTGTATTATTTAACTCCAAGATTTTTTAATAGTAAAGGAAAACATTTATTAACTATTTATGCTGGATTATCAGTTAATACTAAAAAATATATGGTAGATCAATCAGGAACTCTTTTACCTACTGATTTAACATATCTAAATATTTTTAGTTTATTTTATAATGGTACATATTTAGATAATTATGATAATTTAATGACATGGCGCGATGATACTTCGGATCATCATACTGTAAAAAGAATTTGGGGACGAGAAGTTTCTAATGTAGATGGTACAACTTATACTCCTTTAGATTATATTAGTTATATAGCAAATTATAATGTATTTAGTGCTATTTATAATAATATGTTAAGTAGTATTATACCTGGTGAAATTTATGATTTTTATATACATTATATTGATAAATATGGAATTTCTACTGATGGTTATAGATTGAATTGGAAAGATAATGGAGAACTTTATACAAAAGAACATGGAGGTATTTATGGAATAATGCCTGTTATAATTAATGGAACAAATGATGACGGTACATATTATTATTGTAAAAAATTAACAAATTCAGGATATATAAGTGCAGATTTATCTATTTATTGGGCAGATAATACAAATGATATTAATTTATTACCTGCTGCTGATTGTAAACTTTTACAAAATATAGATTGCTCAATATATTTATTTTATAAAGATAAATCTAAAATATTTATTTATAATGATAATACTTCAAATTATGAAATAAATTATAATAATATAGGTTTATTATTTATAAATAATTCTGATAATAATTTAAAATATTTTTTATATCATGTTGAATTTTCTACAGCGTCATTAATAAAATTAGATACAAATACTACTGTAGCAGATTATTTATCAGATTTATTTAATGAAAATTTAATACAATATGAGGGTGAAGCTGGAGATGTTGAAAATTTAAAAGCAGATTGGTATTGGGATGATATTTCAGGATATGATTTTTCATCAAATAATATTCCAGCATTTTTGCCTTATTATAATATAAATAATGATTGTTTATTTAAAGCTCCAGTTTGTTCTGCTTATATAGATAATGTATTGTTATATTTAGAAGTTAATGAAATACCAGAAGATTATGTAGGATATTTTATAAGTTATAAAAAATTAGATTTACGATTACCTATTTATGGCTATGGAAATCAATTTGGAATTTATTCTAATAGTGTAAATATTGATAGAATAATTCATCCTATTGCTTGTTTAATAATACAACCTAATGAAGCATTAACTTATTATAAAACTACACAATATTATTCTAGTATATATAATGCAGATACAAAATTTATTAATGTTTATAAAAAAAGTATATCTTTTGCTGGAGATAATTTAGGAGGAAGATTAAATCTTGGAACTATATTTAAAACAAATAATTATAATGACGTTCCAGATTATAAAGATTCTTCTATTCACCCTATAGTGGGATTAGTTATTAATAAAAATATATATACAAGTACTGAAGATGTAATTTATCGTATAGGAAATATATTTTATAATACTGGGGTTAATTTAATATCTCAAGGACTTATGGGTTTTTATGGCGCAGATGATGCTATAATATATAATAATGAAGGAGTTACATTTGTAAATAGTTTGCCATATAAATCAAAATTAGATATTAAAGAAGTTGATGATCCTCAAACAGATATATATACTAATAAAAATTTTGTTAATTTGGCTATGTTATATGCTGCTATAAATCGTTGGAGTAATCATATTTTAGATAGCAGATATATTAATTATCCAACAACTGTTCAATATCATAATGACATTCTTGATAATTTAGAGGAACTTATTATAAATAATACAAGAAGCAATAAAGGTAATATTAATAGTTATATAATGCCAATTAATAGTATAGATACATGGCAAGAAAAATTATATATTTCAGATGAATTAAATCCATATCCTTATATAGTATATAGAAAAGATATATTTACTAAATATAGTTATGATAAAACTTTAAGAATATCAAATATTATTTCTGATGAAACTAAACAAAATCGTTGGAGAAATTTCACAATAGATGAATATAAATTTATAACTGAGAATAAAGGAAATATAATAAAATTAATTGATTTAGGAACTTGGTTATTTGTTCATACAGAACATAGTTTATTTGGTTTTGATACTGATAATTGGATGAAAACTTTAGATAAAAATGTTAATCTTCAACAACAAGAAGTTATGGATATTCAATATAAAGAATTTTTTAGTGAAAAATTAGGATATGGCGGATTAAAACATAAAGAAAATAGTATTAAAGGAACTTTTGGATATATTTGGTATGATAAAGACCATAACAAAATATATAGACTCGATGGTCAAGAATTTATTGAAATAAGTGCTCCTATCAAATATTGGTTAGATAATATACAAATACATAATATATTGTTTTTAAATGATATTAAAAATGAACGGTTGCTTGTATATTTTGAAACAAACCAAGAATATATTGATGAAAGTATTTTAAGTTATAATTATAAATTAAATGTTTGGGTTAGTTTTCATTCTGATTACGTTTATAATAATATATCTATTAATACTAAAGAGAAAACTTATTTTATAGATAATAATAGTATTGTAAAACAAATAAATCCAGATATTGCAAGTCCTAAAAAACCTTGTGAAATTCAAATAATAGTTAATGATAATTGGGAAGTTTATAAATTTCTTGAATATATAGAATATAAATTTAAAAAATTAGATTTAAATAATATTACAGACTTCAGATATAATTATGGTTATTTATATGAATTATTAAAACCTTATAGTGGCGAATTATTAGAAATTAAAAATGATAACATAGCAGTTGATGAAAATGATACGCCAATATATGATTTAGAAGTACAAACTATAAATGAAAAAGATAATTATTTAAAACCATATTATAAATTAGGAGATTGGAGATTTAATTGTTTAAGAAATTTGGATAATAGAAATATTGTTAAATCTGCTGATGATACTAATAGAATTTATGGAAATTATTTTATATTTAAATTTACTTTTAATACAACAGATTTATTAAATATTGAATCTTTTAAAATACAAATAAGTCAATTTGAAAATCAATAAAATATGAAACGCTGTAAAAAATGTAATAGAAATAAAGCTTTCTTTGGAGCTTTAATTAATGGAGCTATTTCTACTATTAATACAATTCTTTCTAATCGTCAAGCTTCTCAACAAGCTGCTGAGCAATCTGCATTTAATAGAAATCAAGCTATGTTTGCTCAAGTAAATAATTTAGCAAATAGTTATAATCAAAGTTTAGGAAATTCTCAAGATATTTATAAAGAATTAAATAAAAGTGTAACAAAATATGGTGGTAAAAAAATGATTAAAAAGAATATTGGCGGATATGTACCAACTATAAATTCTACTACTTTAAATTTAAAAACTCCTACTTTAGAAGATTATTTGCAAAATTCTGATTTTGGATTTAAATCTCCAGATTATACTGATATAGGATATAATAATTATCAACTTGGAAGCAATCCTCCAACAACAGAAACTACAGATACATCGTCTAATTTTTCTTCAAGTATCAGTAGTGATATTGCAGGAGGTGTAGTAGGAGGATTATTTAATGCTTTAAATGGATATTTAAGTAGAGATTATGCAAATGATATATTTAATTATAAAATAATTGGAAAAAAAGCTAAATATCTTGGAAATAATAATAAATTTGTAATGCCTACTAAACATAATAATAAAATTAGTAATGTATTTAATACTAATAATAATAAAGATATTCGAGAAAAATTTGGTGGCAAACATACTGTAAAAGGTAGAAAAAACTTTTATTTAAGCTAATTTTAGCTTGAAATTAAAATTTATATATCATACTTATAAATTGTTAAGTAATGATTTACAATCGCTTAAATAAGAGATATGAATTTCATTTTATACAATATAATATAACATGAAAAGAGTTAAAAGAAATAAAGCAGAATTTGGAGCTTTAACAAATATTTATGGCAGAATGATAGAGCCAAATGTGATTCGTGGTGGTAAGGCAATACCAATAGGTTATAATCTTTATTTTATGGAAGGTCGTAAACATAAAGATGGTGGAATACTTGTAGGTAAAGGTTTAGAAGTTGAACGTGGAGAAGTTACGCAAACTTCACCAAATGAAATTAGAGTTTTTAGTGCTCAAAAATTTTTAGGTGGTAAAAGTCCTGCTGAGTTAATAATGATGGGTAATAATCCAGATGCTATCTTTGCTGCTCAAGAAACTTATAAAAGAATTAATGGGATAAATGATGATGGAACTAAAGCAAAATTTGGAAAATTAAAATCTGCTGCAAAATCTTTATTAAGATTTTTTGGATTTAGAAATAAAAATAATTCTGATAATAATTCTTTTACTATAAATGGAACTATACAAGAAAATAATAATCAAAGTGAAAAACCTATTAATAGAAGAAAAGGCGCTATATATTTATCTAATAATAAATTAAATGAATATGCTAATTATAATTATTCAGATGACGATACACCATTATTAAAAATTACTAAAGAATATAGGCAAAAGGTTAATGAAAAAATAAAACAAGCGAGTCGTCCATTACCATATGATAAAAGATATTTAGACAGTACTGAAATAAAAATTCCTTATGATGATAAAGCAATCGCTAAATATTTACCTGGTACTACATATACTGCAGGAGCTTTATCTCAAATATATGATGTTGCTCAAAATTTAAATATATCGCCTAATAGATTGGCTGCTATAATGATGTTAGAAAGTGATAATCATAAAGTTGATTATACAACTTATGGACATGGTCATGATTATTATGATAAATTAATTGCTGATGAAATAGGATGGGGAAAATTTAATCCTATAAGTCCAAATAAAGAAGATTCTACGATTATGAAAAATCTTGGAATATGGAAAAATAGATTATCCGATGAAGAAAATTTAGTTAAAGCTAAAGCAATATATGATAATTTATATAATAAAATAGACTCTATTTTAACAAATGATAATAGTCAAGTAGGTGTAGATAGAATTGCAAGAATGCATAAAAAATATGGAGATTTAAATCCGGGTCAAAAAGGTTTTAATGGTGCTAAAACTACTTGGCTTGAAAGTGTTGATGCTGGTGAAAAATATTTAAAACAATTAGGTATATTTAATGATTTTTTTAAAACTCCCACAAAAGAAAAACAATATGGCGGAAGTAATGATGATTTTTATATGCATGCTGAAAAATTAGCAAAATATCAATCTTCTAAATTTAATATTAGTGAAGAAGAAGCTTTATATAATATTTTAAATAGTAAAGATTATAATTATAAAGGATACTTTGAAGAGTTTGGAAATTTAGAACCTGATTCTACTGGACATTTTACAGATAAATATAAAACAGTATATCATGATACTTTTAGTGATGAAAGTATTTATAGTGGTAAAAAATCTCAATATAATCCAGAAGGAAAAATTGGAGGGCATTGGGATAAAAATGGAAAATTTATAAAAAACAAAAAACAATATGGTGGAAATATGAATAATAATATAATTAAAGCTAATCTATTTAATATTCCCTCTACAGGGAAACAAAAAATGGCAGGTGGTGGTAGAGAAATAACATATGCTGATAAAGATGGAGTTTTACATAGTTATAATCCTAACGATGATGCTTATAAAAATGGAGAAAAGCCTACTGATTATGATGAACAACAAACTAATATGTATTATGGTAATAAAAAAATTAAACAAAATCATTGGCTTGCTACAGGATTGGCAAGTGGATTAAATGCTTTAAGTGGTATTATTGGTGCTTCTATAAATAGTGCTACTAATATAAAAAATTGGAATATTATGAAAGCTCTTACTGAAGGAATAAAATCTTATACTCCGCCAATATATAAATACAAAACTAATTATGATGTCAATCCACAACTTGCTGAATTAGACCAAGGATTTGGACGATATATGAGAAATGTATTAGCTCATTCATCAAATTCAAATTATGCTTTAAATAGACTTCGTGATGCAGGATTAATAAAAAATATTGAAACAAATAAATTATATGATACGGCAGAAAAAGAAAGAAATAAATTAATAAATCTTGATATTGAAAATCAACAACAGCAAATGGCTGCTAATATTAAAAATGCTCAAGATATATATAATTTAAAACAACAATTATTAGTTGATTTATTTGATAAGCGAGCAGAAAATGCTACTACTACAACTGAAAATATTACTGGTGCTGTTAATTCTGCTGCACAATCATTAATAAATGGTATTAATACTAGAGAACAATTGCTTGCAGGATTAGCAAAAGACCCCAATGGCGCAGCATATATTTATGGAAAAGCTGGAGAAGGAATTATGGATAAACTAATAAAAAGAATAACTAAAAGAAATAATAATAATGGATATATTATTTAAACAAAAAAATATAAATTGTTATAATTATGACTTTTGGAAATTATATATATCAAGATAATACTTCAGCTTCAAGACAATTAGCAATAAATCAATTAATTTCTACTGCTGATAAACTTGAAGCTGGACATTTAAAAGCTGTTGAAACTGCAACTAAATTAAAAGAATCTATTGCAGCTTTACCTTTTAATGAAAATGAAGAACCATTAAAACAAGAACTTTTTACTAAATTGAATAATGCTATTGATGACAATATTCAATATGGAAATATGTATTATGCTTTAGATGATATATTAAATCAAAGTGGAGATTTATTTTCTCGCTCTGATGTAAGTGCTGCTATTAGAAATGAAGCTACTCGTAAAAAATTTATTGAAGATTTAGATAAAAGAGCTGATATTCCAGAAATGATGAAAGTTTTTTATAAAGACAAAAATCCTTATAATAGACAAGAAATAAAAGATGAAAACGGCAATATTATTGGGTATAAAGATTGGCAAATTAGTAAAGCTCCTGTTACTCATATTAGTGGAGTAGAATGGTTTGATAGAGCATTAAAAAGAACAACAGCAGATATTAAAGGATATAGTAGCATGAAATATTTTGATAGTAATGGTAAAGAAGTTAATCCATATAAAGGAGAAGATGTTTCTGATATTAAATTTTATGATATATTTGGTAATGAAATACAAGAAGATATTTATAATAAATTATTGATAAATGTTTTAAGTTTATATAAAAATGACCCTACTATTGCAGCGAGTATAAACGATGAAATTGAATATGCAAAATGGGCAAAAGAACATGGGGATAATACAGATTATGGAATATATAGAAAAAATCCTGATGGTAGTAATTCTGGAATAGAAAAAAATCTTCTTGAATATTTATTATATAAATTTGAAGAAAGTGCACAAGGTTCAAAATATAGTAAAATGATTAGTTCTCATAATCCTCATATTGTTAATGGTAACTCTGTTAACATTGAAGATTTATCTGTTGACGATTATATAAATCTTCGGTTAGGAAATTATGATGAATCTACTACAGTTTCTGAACAAAGTCCAATAATGCCTCAAACTCCAACATTTAGAATTGCTGAATAATTATGGGAAAAAATATTTATCAAACATATACTGAAAATGTTGAAAAACATAAAGAAGCAGGTGCTTATGAACCTGAATTATATAATTTAGGTGAATTAAGTTTAAGTGCAGATGCCGAAATAAATGATTCTAATTATAATAATGAAAAAAAAGAATGTGATGAAATAAAAGTTAATGGTATAGAAGAATTAAAAATAAAAGGAATGAGTGATGAAGAATATAATATATATAAATTTGGAAAAAGTTTAAAAAATTATGAAATATATGAAACTGATAAAAATTATAAAGTGTCTTCTTGGTATAATCGTATTGGTCTTGGAGCAGATTCTAAAATATATAGTAAAAATATAGCTAATAAATTACAAACTTATGTAAATAGATTATATAGCGAAAACAATCTTTTATATGATGGTTCAAGTGGAGTTACTGTTAGTGATTGGTGGGCAAGAGGTTTGACAAATGCAGTTAATAAATTTACTACTGGTGAAAATGGTATGAGTCTTTCGACACAAGGCAAAACTATAACTGTTATGAAAGACAATGTTCCCTTATTTTCATTTAATGCTTTAGGAGAAGGAGAACATAGTGTAAATGATGATAATGAAATTATATTTTATCCTAATAACAAAGTGTCAGCATTTCTTTGTTTTAGTGATATATATAATACTATTGCAACTGAATATCCTTGGCAAAAGTTATGGAGAGATGGTGCAGATAGAGCATTTTATCATGCTGGAGATGATTTTGAAGAAGCTGGAGATTTAATGATGAATGTAGATTCATATATTCATGAATATTTGCCTTATTATAATAATGATAAATCTGATATACCAATTTCTGGAGAACAATATTATTATAGAAGAAATGATGGTAGTTTGGTTAGTGGATTAGGTTATGTTGGCCAAGCAGATATAGCTTTAAAAGTAATGGATGGTATATATGCAGTAACTAAAACAAATAGTTCTATTGCTACACAAAGTAAAGCTGTTCAAGATAAATATCTTAACGATTGGAATACACATACTTCTAATACAGCAAATTTATATATTGAAACTCCTGGTGGAAATGATTTTAATCCTAAAGATGATATAAATCCTACATTACAAGTTTTAACTGATGATAAAAAAAGAAGAGATATTGTACAAGAAATTTCTTCTAATTTTAATAATTGTACATTTGTTTTAGCAAGACATGGTTTACATTGGGGATATGAAATTACTGTTCCGAGAATAGAAAAAAATACTATTTGGGAATCTAACGATAAAGAAGCATCTAATCAATATACTGTTTTTGTTGAAGGTGCATTAGATTTAGATAGAATTGCAGAAATAGCTAGTCGTCCTGAAAATATGGCTCATAGTGCTGTTATAAATGGTATGCTTGCAAATTCACAATATGCTTATACTTATGTATCTATTCCATCGAATATTACTCATGATTTTAAAAATAGTGAATATACTGAAAAAACAGATGGCAATTATTCTGGTGCTTTTAATGTATATTATAATCAAGGCTCTAAAACTACAGAATTTAATTGGCATAAAAATGGTCATTATTATAATCTAAATACAATGTTTGGAGGAGATAAACAAGCTAATGTCGCACTTGAAGAATATCTTACAATATGTCAAGTTATTAATAATTTAGCATATAGTTTAGGAACAAGTACTAAAAATATTAAAAATCATATATTATATAATAAGAATTTTGATGATAAATATTTTGACAATTTTTTAAATTCTCATAATAGTACAGGTATGACTAATGCACAAATTCTTGCTATATTTGCATATCCTAATAGTGCTGAATATATAATGCATCCTGATATTTTTACTCAAGGTCCTGATTTAATAGGCCGAGTTAGTACATTTGTTAAAGAAAGTTTTAACAAATATAGAGCTAATTATAATATAGAAGATTATGAAGAATGGAATAAAAAACATAATAAATAATTAAATATGGATTATATAAAAATAAATGGAGTAATGGTTCCTGCGCCATTAGATGATAGCAAATTCGAAGATACTTCTGTAGAAGAAGTATCTTCGAATTTGCCAGTTTCAAAACCAGGTTCTATAGCTGAATCTTATTATACAGTTCCAAAAGAAGTTGCAGATATATCTAAAAAATATAATATTTCTTTAGGTAAAAATTTTGATGAAACTGAACTTGAAAAATATTTAGCAGCTTCTCAACGATGGTATGAACAATTATATAGAGGCACTATGCAATTAGTAGTTAATGAAGTTGGATTGGGTACAATACTTGGTCTTTCTGATTTAATTGATTATATGATTAATATAGGAAAAGCATATGGAGAAGATGATTGGACAAATCCACTTAGTTCAAAACTTACTGAATTGCAAGATAATTTACGAGAACATTGGCAAATATATAGAGAAAATCCAGATAAAAGTTGGCAAATTAGTGATACAGGTTGGTGGTTTGATAATGGTGTTCAAATTGGTAGTACATTAAGTCTTATGATTCCTGCTGCAGGTTGGGTTAAAGCTTTAGGTATGGTAGGTAAAGTAACAAAACTTGATAGACTTTTTTCACGAGCAAGTTATGGTCTTGGAAGATTTTTTAATAAAATTGAAGCTGGTATTAAAGGTTCTGAAAAAGCAAAAGGTGCATTTGCATGGAGTAGAGATATTCAAGCTTTAGGCAAAAGTGCACATCGTGCTGTAGTATCAAGACAAATGGAAGATATGCTTGAAGGTAGAGAAGTATATAACCAAACATATGATGAAATGTACAATGATTTAATTAATATGACTGAAGATGAAAAAGAAAAATTTTTTAAAGTTAATCCTAATTTTGTTGGAAAAAGTTATGAAGAAATAGCAAAATATGTAGCAGATAAATCTGCTCAATATACATTTGAAAAAGATTTTGTATGGGTTCTTACTGATTTTCTTGCTTGGAAATCTATTGGTTCTGGTTATTTATCTCGAACTGCTAATAGAACATTAGACAAAGCTCTTGCATCTGAATTAAATAAAATGGCTAATTCTGCTGGAATACAAGCTGAAAGAATTATGACTGCTAAAGGAATTAATGAAGCTAATAAATCATGGTTGCGATGGTTTGCTACTAATCCAAGTCGTTCTGTTCCACGATTATTAACTTCTTTATCTGTTGATGAAGGTGTTGAAGAATTTGGGCAAGGTGTATATCAAGAACAGGGTAAAGAAGTTATGTATAAATATCTTAATCCATATTATACTCAAAGAAGTTTAGCTTCATATTTATCTGATGGAAAATTATGGGAACAAGCTTTTTGGGGAGCATTAGGAGGAATAGCATTTGGTGCTGGTCATAAAGTTGCACATCATATTGCTGATAAAATTGAATTAGCAAAAAATAAAGAAGGTATTACTAAAGCTGATATTTTAAATTTACAAACTAATGAAGAACGACTTCGTGCTGATAATTTTGCAAGTTGGACAGATGAACTTAATAGATTTAAAGCAAGAGTAGAATTATATAGACAAGGATATAATCCTTATAGTTTAGTTAAAGATACTACTCCAGAAGGAACTACAGTTTGGAGAGAAGCTAAAGAAGGTGAACATATCGGTATTACTGAAGAAGAAAAAGAAACTATGGGATATCAACTTATTGATGATTTTATAAACAATTTAGCATATAGAGCTATTGATAACGGAAATATAGATTATTTAAAAGCTTTGATTGAAGATGATATTTTTGATGAATCAATTAAAAAAATTGGAGGAGATGCTATAAATTTTGATATGCAACAACGAATGATGACTAAATTAAATGAAGCTGTTGATAATTATGCACAAGCATTGTATGATGTATTCTTAAATGGAAATACTAAATCAGAAGAAGTTGGAAGAGCTGTAGCCAGAAATATAGCAAGAAATAAATATAGAATCACAGAATTGAATGAAACTATTAAAAAACTTGACCATAAAATAAATAATGCTTCTGATGCTACAACAAATGTTATTGAATCACAAACAATTTATTTTTTACAAAAACAATTAGATAATTTAGAAAATGAAGAAAAATCATTAGATGAAGCATTTAATAATGGAAAAATAAATAAAACTTTTTATGATAATAAAAAAAGAGAAATAGATAGAATAAAATTTGCATATTTGTTAAAATTTAGTAATTATGTTACAAGGAGTTATGTTAAAGAGTTAGAAGATGGAAAAACTGAAACTATTGAAAGATATAAACCAATTTATGATTTGAGTGAATTAAATTATCACGATTTATATAATGAATTATATAATTTAAACTCTACTATTGAGCATGGTTGGGATGTTGGTTATAAAACAAAAGAACTTATATTTGAACGATTAAATGCTGAATTCATGAAAGCTAAAACTGAATCTATGATTCCAACATCTAAACATGAATTACAAGAAGCAATAGATGATATGGAAGCAGCATTTGGTGATATAATTAAAAATAGACTAAACCAAGCAGAAGATGATATTATAAATTATATTAAAAATAGCGACAATCCTTCACAAACATTAACTAATTTAATGAATGATGACCCATATAATAATGAAAATAAAAAAATATTAAATAAATTTAGAATGTTTAAAATTGGACATGATGCTTACGAAGTCTATGCTACAAGATTTAGAGCTGCTGCTAGCGAAGAAGAACAAGTTAGACGAGCAACAATACGACAAAATCCTCCAACACAAACAAATACTAATACAAATACTAATACAAATACTAATGCAGATGAAAAAGAAGAAGATAATAATAATGATAATAATGACACTAATGAGAATATAGAAGATAACGAGAAACCTGTTGAACAAAATGATAAAGAAACCGAAACTCCAGAAGATACAACTAATGAATTAGAAGGTGAAATGTACGATTCCCCTACAGGGGAACAAGAAATAGGAGAAGATGAATACATGGCATATTCTGAAAATATTCCTGAAGATGAAGAAGAAATATATGATGACCAATTGCTTCCAGAAGCTTATGAACTACATAAACAAAAAATAGCTGTTGAAGTATTTGATGATCTTAAAAAACGATTAACTGAAGGTTTTGAACTTAAATCATTTTTATCTGGTATTTATTCAAAATATTTTAAACAAATTTATGAAGAAGAATTAGCTGCTGCTATTAATAAATATAAAGATACAGGTATGAGTAATGCTGAAATAGCTCAAGGCGTTGCTCAAGGATTACAAAATTTTCTATCTGCTTTAGCAAATAAAGCTAAACGACAAACAAATACTACAGAAAATGCTATAACTCAAGCTGCTTATAATTTGTTTGATGTTATTTCACAAGTAAATTATGATGAATATGGAAATATGATAATGAAAGAACTTGTTAGTTCTGAAGATATCGATAATAATATAGAAGAAATTAAAAAAGAAATTGAAAATTTTTTAGATGAATATATAAAATCAAAAGAAATACCTAAAAATAGAAATGGAAAATATATAATAAATGGTAGAAAAATATTTGAATATTTAGTTTCTCAAGACCCTGAACTTGCTAAAAGAATATTTAATACTTTATGTAATTATTTAATGAATTATAAAGGAGATAAATATGCGGTAACAGATAAAAATTTATTAAAAGAATATTATACTCATCCTAATTTATTTATAAATAAACTTAATTATGAAAATGCTACTGTAGAACAAGGTAGTGGAGAAACTGCTATAAAAGTTGGAGAACAAAATTATTTTCATGCTGCATATAGTACCACTATGGTTTTTTTAGATAAAAGAATTAAAAAGCTTAAAAAAGAAATTGATGATCTTAAAGAAAAATATAAAAGTAATGTAAGTTTTAATGGTATTAGTTGGCATTATGATAATAATGTTGCAGCAGAAATTAAATTGAAAATAGAAGAATATAATAAATTGGCAACTAGATATAATACTCTTTATAAAAATAAATTAATATTTGAATCAGGTGCAGATGGAGTAAAAGTTGTTTATATTATTAATAATAAATCTAATTCTATTTCTATAAGAATTGTGCCTCCTGATACAGATATTGAACAAGTAAAAAAAGATGATAATTATGAAATTGGTTATATGGGTTTAGTTGAAACAAATTCTACTCATACAAGTTATAAATTAGTTGAATCAAAAAGTGCAAGAGGTATTAGATTTAGAACTACTTATGAAAAAGGCATATTAACTTCTAATATGGATGAATTTTTTAATAAATTAATAACTGCTTTATTTGGAGAAACCACTACTTTAACAGAAGATGATATAAAATTTGCTAAATTAATAGATAATGGTGATGAACATTTAAAAGAAGAAGAATACAAAAAATCTTTAAAAGAAAATTTTGATTTTATTAAAGGCTATTTAAACAGTTATATAACTACAAAAGATATTATTTTAAATAATGAATATGATTTATATTATTTTGCTGAACAAATTAAACGAATATTACATTATCAAGATTCTGAAAGTATTAATGATTATAGATTATCATATATGCAATGGGTTGCTAGAGTTCATGATAATTATACTGCTACTTATAAAATTATGCAAGCTTATATAGAAGGAAAAGAAGTTACTGGAGAACCTATATCATCTGGGGTTGAAACTGTAGAATTAACAAAAGAATATACTGCAAACTTAAATACTATAAATGCTAATACTGCTAAATTAGTTTATATAAATGAAAATGGAGATATTGTTTTTGGAAATTCTAATGAAAGTACTAACAATTTTGCTGGAATGAGAAAATTTAGTATAGGTTTTGCTTTAACTAAAAATAGTGTTGGATATGGTATTGCATGGGTTACTAAAACTTCAAGATTAGATAGTAATCCGCATTTAGCTAAATTAATGGAACAACAATTAACTGATATTATTTCTGGAGAAATTTTAAAAGATGGTGCTGTAGATATAGATTATATTATACAACATTGTAAATGGTTATTTGGTAAATCTTCTTTATTTTATGGAGTTAAAGAATCAGTTCTTAGAGAAAAATTAGCAAAACTTGCTACATTAAAACAAAATAGTAAAGAAGAAGCAACTGAATTTTCAAGAGAATTAATATCACAAATAGTTAATACATTAAAATTTAATAAATCATTTTATTTTGCTAAAAATACTGCTTCTGATGTTTCATATAATGGTAATCCTTATTTCTATTTTAAATCAGGTAAATTATATTTAGATTTTTCAATTAATGGTCAACATACAACAGAAACATATAATGATTATTGTGATTTTGCTATTAAAAATGGTGCTTTTATATTAAATCAAGCTGTTGAACAAAGTTCTGATGAAAATGGTCCTTTACCAACAGATATTTACGTTTCTTACGAAGTTCGTGATTACACCCCTGTAGAGGGAGAAGACAATGTAATAGAAACTGGTGGAACTATTAATGATTTTATTTTAAAACATAAAAAAGGAGAACCTATTTCTACAACTGTTTTACTTAAAAAACTTGGTGCTACTGATGAAGAAATAAAACTATTAACTGAAGATTTTGTTAGTTATGATAATGAAGTTGATAAATTAATACCAGAAAATATAATATATAATTCTTCTAAATCTTCAAAAGAAGAAGGATATATGTATTTTGATAAAATTGATAAAAAAATTTATTTAACTTCTAAAGGTCGAGAAGCATTAAAACGTGGAACTAAACTTAAAACTTTTATTCGTTGGATTACTCATGAAAACACTCATAAAAGATTTGATGAATTAAATCCAATAGATAAAAAATATATAATAGAAGAGCTAAATGACATTATAAAAGAATTTTATGATTACTTTAAAAATGATAAAAGTAAAGCTGCTGAAGATATTAGAAAAGCATTTTCTGATAAAAATCATTTACTAAATGAAGAAAATATTAAAAAATATATAGCTTTTCTTGAAACAAGTAGTAAGGATACTGAAGCTGGTGGGCATATTCAAGAAAAAATGATTAGTGAATGGATTTGTGAAACACTTACTCAACCTAATTTTATTGATTATCTTTCTAAAATAGAAGCAAAAGAATTTGAAAGTAAAGAACAAACTAAAAAAAGTCTATTTCAAAAATTTATAGATTTAATTTTAGATTTTTTCGGTATAAGTTTGGAAGTTACAAAAAATAATAGTATATTTGCAAAACAATACGAAATTTTATTTGGCGCAGAAAAGAATGAAAAAACAAGTGAAAAAGTTGTTCCAGTAGAACCTGTTGATAAAACTACTGCTAAACAATTAAAAGCTGATGAAGAAAGTAATGAAGCTAAAGAAGAAACAAATGAAACACAAAATGATATAACAAATGTTGAAACTTCTGAAGAAAAAAATGATAATGTCAATGAAAATACAAATGATGATATTAATGATGATATTGACATTGAATTATTTGCTGGAGTTAATGAAAATGAAGAAATTAATATTGAGTCTAATGAAGAGTCTAATCCTGTAGAAGAAAACAATATTGATGATTTTATGGAATATGTATCTTCTTCTGATATTGGAGGTTATATTGAAAGTAGAACTGTTAGAAATAGTAGTAAAGTAGAAAGTAATATATATAATACAATAATGATACCTAACATGGAAGATTTTGTAGAGATGTTTAAGCATGATGATAAGGTAAATATAGCTAATTTAATTAAAAATGGTAATCTTATTTTCACTTGTATATAAATATATCAGTCTATTATATAAAGTTTGAAATTGAGCTAAAAATAGCTAAAATAATTTTTGCTCAATTTCAAACTATATAATAGAAGATATAAAATTTTAATAGTAATAAATTTAATAATTTAATTATTGTTAAGTTAATTGCTAAAACTTTAACTTAAAATAAAAAAATTATGGCTTGTACATTTTATGGTTTTACTATCCCATCTGAAAAAGATAAGGATAATAGAGTAGCAAATGCTATCTCTAATAATACAGTTAGTCGTGGAAATATTCCTTTACAGGTTATATTAGCTGACGCTGTTATAAATAAGACTGCTGCTGAAATTATTAATGCAGTAAATAAGGCAAATTCTACTAATAAAAATTGGAAAGAAGTGCCTGTTGTTGAGAATCTTTATGAACTTAATTTAAATGTTCTTAAAAAGGTTCTCAAAAATTATGCTATATTGCAATCAAAAGATATTGCAAATTATCGTGTTGCACATACACAAAAAGCTTTAAGAGGATTTAATTCTGAAGTTGCTTTAGAGTTTGCTAAAGAGTATACTGCTGATATGTTATTAGATATTTATTATGAACATATAAATGATAAACATTTAAATGATAAAATGTTAAAAACTGAATTTAAAAGAAGAGTGGAACGACATTTTAATGATATTATACGAATGTTTGAAACTACAGCTAAAGAATATATAAAAGAACACGAAGAAGAAAATGATATAATAAAAGGATTTCAAAAATTAGATAAATTAAGAAAAGACCTTTCTGAATTTAAAGAAACAAATGATATAAAAAATGATGCAGATGCTTCAAAAAAATATGAAACATTAAAATGTAATATAATAGCATATTTATATTCTTTTATTGCAGATTTTAACAATTTAGCTAAAAATAAATCTATAATCAATACTGAAGCTTTGCAGAATTATACAGCTTTATATAAAATTGCTTCTTCTAATGATAATACATGGTTTGAAGATGTCTCTTGTTTAAGTAAAATAAATACAATAGCTCGTCTTCTTAATCCACCTTTACAAGAAGATACATATGAAGAAGTCGATTTTGATGATGAAAGTGATTATGTTAATCCAGAACATGATACTGATGAAGATAATGGTTGGGACAAAAATAAAATACAAAGTTCTTATGATAAACTATTTTCAAATGATTTTAAAATATATTTAGCTTCTAAATTATATAAAGTTGCAGCTCCAATTAATAGAAATACTACAGAAGTAATTCCAGTATATGATACAAATAATCCATTAGGAGTTAAAATGAAAATGGACGTTAAACAAGTTTATGTAACTTTACTTTCTGCATTAAATGACGGTAAATATTTTAAAGATATATATGCATTAGCAGATAGAATAGATAATCTTGCCCAATCTGTTCCAGAACTATATGGTTTTTATATAATTGCAGATGATATTAGAAAAGACCATGCTTTAGGAAATAAAATTTTACAACAATTAAGATTAGCTCGTATTAATAAAACTATTATTGCATTTGATGAAAATGATATAGTTACAACTCATAATAATGCCGGATTTATATCACATATAACTAATTTTAATAATATAACTGATCAAATACAAAGAAATTATATGGGTTTAATAGATTCTTCAATTATAAAATTACATGAACTTAAAACTAAAATACAAAAGTTAAATACTGCTATACTTCCATCAGATGCTGATCTTTTTGATAAAACTGTAAGGGATTATGCAGATAGTATTTCAGCTGTACTAACATATTTAAGTCCAAATATAACAAAAGAAATAATAACTGCTTATTTAAGAAGTAATTTAAAAACTGTTGATGGTAAAAAGAGAGTTAGTAATTTATTAAATAATACTATAGCATTAGCTAATATTGCAGTTAAAGAAAATTCAAGATTTAATAAAGACTATGTTACATGGAAAGAAAATGTTTTAAAACCTTTTTATAAAAGTATTAATTCAGAATATGATTCACAAGACCAATATGCAGAAGACGGAGATGCAGAATTTACTAAACGAGAAACGCCAAGATTTGATTATAATAATTATATGCAAATAAGTGGAGAGTATAAAGTTGATGATTTAGCAAATACAATAAATAATATAATTGAAGCTTTGGAAGACTTTATGATAGTAAATATAGATTTAAATTCTCCAAATGCAGAAGGTCATAATTCATCAAATATAATAGATAATAATTATTTAACTAATATTGTCCAATTAATAAAAGAAGGTAGAGATAAAGAAGGATTAGAAGCTTTTAAAGAACTTTATAAATCTTGTCCACAATTGAAATTTAATCCTATATTTGTTGGAATTGAAGGAACTCAATTTAATGGTTTATTTATAGAGGATGCACATGGCAATTTAACTATAAATGAAGAAGGAGTAAAAGCTTTAAATTTATCACTTTTTGACGGTGTTAAAACTTTAGATAACGAAGAAGCTAAAACTTATACAAAACTTACATTAGGAGATTATTTTCTTTCTCAAGCTATATTATATTTTAATGGAACTGGAATACGAGAAAATGGCAATACTACAAATACCACTACTTTTTTATTAGATACTCCCTCTGATGGGCAAAAGAATTTTATGATGAGTATAAGTAAACTTGAAGATAAAAATTCATTTACTATTGCTAATCAATCTGAAATATTAACTCCATTTAATAATTTTATTCAATCTAAATTTGATATTCCAAATTCTAATGATGAAACAGCTTATCAAAAATATTCTATGGATATAAAAGAAGATTTAAAAACATATTCTACTAATGAAATAAATTTTGATACTCTATATAATATTTTAACTGGAAAAAATACAATTGATACAAAAAAATTAAAACATAAAAATTTAAGTGCTGATAAAAATAGTGTTGTATATACAGTGTATTATAAAGATATTGAAGGAAATAAAGTTATTATTGACTTACAAGGAAATTTTGTTGATAAAACTCGTTCTTCTATTACAAATATACAAATATTAAAAATTGCATCTACTACAATATATACTTATAAAGACGAACAAATTGATACATTAACAAATAAAATACCTGATAGTATTATAATTCCTATAAAGAAAAAATTATTAAATGAAGCTTTAAAAAATAAAACTGCTAAAATAGAAATAAATACACGTAGTGATGTATATTTAGGTTTTAAAAATTTATTACTTGGAGAATTATATAATTTTGCAAAACAATTAAATAATGTTGTAGATATTGATAATTCTATTCCAAATGAATATCAATATGTATTTAAAGAAAATGTTTCAGGTTTAGTTGGACAAGTTCATTATAATAATAAAAAACAAATAATAGAAACTGTTAATGGAATTGACCAATTAGCAGGGACTTTCTTTAAATTTACAACTCTATTTGCTGTTAATGGTTTTGATATAAATAAAGAATTGATTAATGCTTTTTCCCTTTACGGGGGTGAAAATACTGATTCTATAATTGTAACTAAAAGAGAAAAAGATAAAGTTTCTAAATTATTTAATGTTACTGGAGGAAATGGAATATTTACCATTGTTGATGGAGAAATAATGTTAAATACAAAAAATAAATTATTAATTAATACTGTGAATAATTTAACTAAAAAGTGGTTAGAAAATTTTATAGAAGATACACAAAATAAACTACAACCATTTAATTCGCTTATTGAATATAATGAAAAACGAATGAGTGATAAATCATATAGTGATTTCATTAGATTTAATCTTGTAACTTCTTTAGCACGTATTTCTGCTCAAAGTATATTAATTGGTTCTGATAAATTTTATAAAGATAGTCGTACATATTTAAAACGAACTAAAGGAATACAAGGAAATGGAAAAAGTTATTATGGTGGTAATTTATTTGCTGGTTTTGGGCAAGAAATTTCTGATATTATTGAAAAAGGTAAAAATATAGAAATAATGAAAATTCTTATTGCGAAAGTTGATGATAAAGGAAATGTAATAAAAGATGAAAATGGAACTATTGAATATGAATATGTTCCTTTAACTGCTAGAAATGGTTTTAGAGCCGCTACAGTTTATAATACAGTTAGAACTTCTGATAGAGCTGAAGATTTACGAAAAGATTTAGAGCTTTCTTTTAAAGAAAAGATAAAAAATGGTGAAATTAATGAAGCTACTGCAAATAATATTATTGATAATATTATGGCTGGTTTTGATAGTTTAGATAAAGCAACTAAAGTAAATGATGCACAATCATATATAACATTTGAAGAATTTATTAGAAGGCGTTGGGCTGATGGAACAATAGAAAAATATAGAGAACTTATAAACGATATTTATGCAGTTAGAACTGGAGAAAAATCATTAGCTGAATTAGATGTTAATAAATTAAATTCTTATGTTCAAATTCAAAAAAATGTATATTTTGACCAACAAATTGATAAAGAATTAGGAGTTGCTTATCCACGTTTTATAAAAAATGCAGAATTTGTTTTAATACCTGAATTGTTAGGAGAACATAGTTCTTTAAGACAACTTTATGATATAATGCGTCAATTTAATTTAGATCAAATTAATACATTAGAAACTTCTAAAGCTGCGAATAGAGATGTTTTAACATTTTGGGATAATGATGGAGTTGCAAATCCAGAAAGATTTAAAGCTGAATTATCACAAATGATTGGTACTGATGACAATAAAAAATCTCCTTCTATAGAAAATTATTATTATAGATTTTTATTTAAACAACAAGATGTTGTTCAACATATGAAAGATGAATATAATAAAGCTGGTTTACAAATTGTTAAAAAAATTATTGATAATATTGCTTTTGAAAATCCAGATGATCCACGAGCTAAAGCTGTGCAAAGATTTATGGATAGTTTTACTTCTAATATTAAAAATAGTTATGAAAGTTTTATATTAAGAATGGGTTGGAGAATAAATGAAAATGGTGAATTAGTTAATATTTCTGATGGTTCTACAATATTAAATTTTAGAGAATTTTATCGTAATGCTAAACTTGAAGCTCAACGATTAGGAATGGACAGTAATTTTTTAGATTATTTTGATGTTGATGCTAGTGGAAATCCTAAAATGCCTAATTGGTTAAATATATTTAGTTCTAAAATGGAAGCTATTGCTCAATCTATGTTTAATAATTCTGTAACAAAACAACAGTTACCTGGTTGGCATGCTGCACAAGTTACAAGTGTTGGACAAGAAGGAGTATATGATAGCACTGGAAAAATAAGAAGACTACAATATCATCCTCGAGATGAAAAAGCTGGTAGAAATTCACCTGTTATAGAAATATTAATACCACATTGGAGTAATGTTATTAAGCAATATGTATATGATAATACTTTATCTGTTGCTGAAAATGATATAAGAAGAAAAAAATTTGAACAAGAACAATTAGATAAATTAAATAAAGCTGGATTATTGGAACAAATTGGTTATCGTATACCTACTGAGGGAAAACAATCTATTGCTATTTTAAAAGTTGTTGGATTTACAAATGAAGCATATGGTAGTACTGTATTTGTTCCAGATGAATGGGTAACACAAACAGGTTCTGACTTTGATGTTGATACAATTTATAGTATATTTCATAAATTTAGATATAATTATGAAACAGATCAATATGAAAAAATTAAAGAACTTAAATTTGCTAATGAAAATCAATTAAAAGCTGGATATGTAAAAAAATTAGAAGAAATTATAGATAATGCTAAAAATAGGTTAATTAGTGAAGATGATTATGATGAATATGAATCATTAGGAGAATATAAATCTAAGGTAGGAGAATTACAAAATGATATTAAAACTTATAGAAAATTTATTAAAAATAGTGATAAATATAAAACTATTGATACAAGAATAACTGAATTGATTAGACAAATTCGTGAAATAAATAAACCTTTATATGAAGGTATTCAAAAAAGAGGAGCTGAATTATCACGTAAATTTAAAGCTATAGGAAATGGAGATTATGCAGCTCATTATAAAGATTTTTATAATTTTTATATCGAACTTGCTAATAGTGCTGAAGAACAAGGAGTAAATCCTGAAATATTTAAAGAAATTGCTGAATTATTACAAGCAAAATATTTATTGGCTGAAGCTCAACAAAATAAAAAAGATATTGAACAAGAACGAGGAGTATTATTAAAAGAATTTCAAACAAAACGATTTGAAATGTTAGAATATATTGCTAAAAAATATGGTTTATTAACATTTGAAGAATATAAAAATTTATCTGATATTGATAAACAAACAAGAGATGTTAGAAGTAATATTATAATTGATTCTTTTTTAGACATTATGCATAATTTAGATTCTCTTGAAGAAAATCTTTCTCGTTCTAATTTTGATGATATTACAAATGTTAATGATTATTTAAGAACATTAAATAGTGATTTAAATAAATTAAATATACCTGTTGGTAATAGTATTTCTCAAATTTATCTTATGAATGATGCTATTATGGGGGCTCGTCTTAAAGCTCGTTCTGTAATGAGAGATACATTTTTATCAATTTGTAATAAATCAAGAGCTGTTGTTGATAGTAAATTAGCTATAAGAGTAGCATACGATTTAACATTTAACCCAGAAAATAAAGAAAATCCTGAATATAATGCTGAATATTTAGCAATGCATTATGGTGCTATCATTAATGGAAATACAGCTATTGTCAGTCATGATAAATTGGGTTGGAATAAAAATAATAGAAATATTGTTGGACGACTTATAACAGTATATGGTTCAGAAACTACTGCTCATATTCTTGATGCTGTAAAAGAAGGTGCTATATTAAATGAAACTGAAGATACTTTTGGTGTATTTAAAACTATGCTTGATTTAGGAATGGATTACTATACTGCTATTGGCTTTTTAGCTCAGCCTACTATAACAAGACTTGTAGAAGAATTTGATAAAGGTAATAGTATTTATATTTCAGATAAAGTAAATGCTATTAATCAAATGTTTGTAAATATTGCTAAAGAATTAGGTATATCTGGTTTTAGTCAATATACCCCACTACAAGATATTTTTGAAGCTATTGCAGCAGAATTAAAATTATCAACAACTAAATTAAGTCAATATAAAGAAAATTTTGTTTTAAATCAAAAAGAATTATTTGATACTATTATCAATCCTAATAATGAAAGTGTAAAACATAAATTAGATGTTTTAATATTTTATGTAAAATTAAACGATATAAGTAGAGAAATTGAAAATATTATAAATCTAACAAATCCTGATAAATTAGCTGCTAAACAAACTATATTTGAAACAAAAAGAATGTTAAAAGCTATTTATGAAAAAGGTTATGGTACAGAAGATACTGTTACAAAAATAAAAACTGTTGATGGTAAAAATTTAATAGAAGCTTTATATCCAAATATGTTGGAAAAAAATCCAGTAAATGTAGCTACATCTAAATATCAATCTTTAGCAGCATTTTTAAAATATAGTACAATACCTTCAGTTTTAATAAATAGTCAATTATTTGATTTAGAAGGCGAAGGATTTACTATGAATATTCAACAATTTCAAAATGTTTCTGAATTAACAAGAGCTTATTATAATACAAATGAAGAAGATTTTGATAAATTAGGAATGACAGAAGATGAATTACAGCAACGATATTTAGAAAATATGTTTACTGAATTTGGAATTGTTGAAAAAACTGAAGCTGCTCTTGGAAGTACATTTACACCAGAAACATATAGACAATATAAAGAATATATTATAGAGCATTTAGCTTATGGAATTAAAGATTTAGTTTCTCCTATAACTGTTGATGAAAATGGATTATATAAAGAAGTAGAAGATGTAGATATTATTGAAAATGCAAATGGTATAAGTGAAGCTAATGCTTCTAATGCAGTAAATTATTGGAATCAAGAAATTGCAAGAATTTATGGATATGGTAGATTAACTTCAACAAGTTTTAATGTTATAAATTTTAATGCTCCTACTAAAGAAGAAATAGAACAATTTAGAAATTTAACTCCTGCTCAAAAAATTTTATGGTTAAAAGAAAAAAGTGGTCAAAATGTTGGTATATTTGAATTTATTAAAATTTTAGCTCCATATAAAACAAGAAGTCTTCTTACAAGTACTAATTATGCTGAATTAAAATATTATGAAGAGCATGACCCAGAAATTACTTATAATTTATTTAGAGCTGCTGCATTTAATAAAAATCCATTAGTTCGTTTAGCCGTCGCTGATTTAGTAAAATATGCTTATATAGTAGAAGGAGGAAGATTTAAACGAGGAAGTATAGGAAAGATTATCACAACAGATTTTCTTTTAGCTGTTAATGAAGATGGTGGTTTTAGTACAACATTTGGCAAATCATTAATTGATAATTTTAAAACTGAAAAAGATAGATTAAAAAATGATATAAATTTTGCTTCAGAAGAATTTGTAGAAAAATATATTCGTTCTCATAAAAATTTCTTACATAAAGTTTATATTAATAATTTTAGTAATATTGGAAATGTTAGTACATTAGATTGGTTTAATAAAAAACGACAACTTGATGGAGCATATTTTATATCTTATGAAGCTTTATCTGATAAAGGAGTTGAAGAATTTATGGAAAAACTTATGCCGTCTGATAATACAAAACCTTATAATTATGTTTTAATTAAATTTCAAAGATTTAAAGACAAATTTGAACAAATATATAAAGTTCAAAGAACAAATAATGGCTATTATATTTATCCTTTAGGTATATTAGAAGAACATGAACATACTGATTATTCTGTAAATAATACTAATAATCCAATATTTGATAAACAAAATTATATTGAACAAATAGACAAATTAAATCAAGGTTTATTTGTATTAAATGGAAATGGTCAAATATATTGGCAAGGAGAAACAAAATTAAAAAATAAAATAAATCCATTTACTATTAAATATGATAAAGTAGATATAAGTGTAGATGAAAATTTTATAACAGATAGTAAAAATGAATCAGTAAATAAACAAATATCTGACAATTATAATTCCCCTGTAGAGGGGAAAGAACGTTATGGATTTATTGCTATAACTGATAGAGATATTCTTGCTAAATTAAAAGGCAGAATAAATGTTAAACAAAATTTACAAGTAAATGTTAATGGTTCTATTGAAAATGTTACTGCTGTTATTTCTGATAATGGAAATGTTTCTCAAAGCAAATATCGTGAAATAAGAAATGCTATTGAACTTGTTAGAGCTGGTAGAGCTTATAATGAAAAACGATTTACAAATTCTGAAAAATTACTTATAAATCATTTATCTCAAAGTCCTGGTTATTTACAAAATGTATTTCTTGTTAAATTTGTTAAAGATGAAGTTGCTGAACAAGAATTGACAAAACATTTAGAAGAAGTTGCTGGAAATGATAAACGAGAATATGTTAGTAGTGGATTTATACCAGGTCGATTTGCAGAAGGTTCAGAAAGAAAAGCAAAAAATGTTAACGATGCTGATAGATTAACAGGACGATTAGCAAAATCATTATCTAATAAAAGAGATAGACATGCTAATGATATTTCTAGAAATTTTGCTATAAAAGTAAATATGGGAGAAATATTAGTTAATGATTTAGATAGATTAAGAGAAATGAGTAAATCTATATATGCTTTAAATGCTGAATATTATAAGCAACGAGCATTAGAACTTATTGAAAAAATGGAACAATTTGATATTGCTGGTGTTAAAAAAAGAATAGATAGTGATGAATTTTTTGAACTTTTACAAGAACATCCTGAGTCTTATGATGAGTTTCTTAATTTATTATTAGATGCAAAGAATTTTGGTGGAGAAATAGGTGAATTTTTTAATTTAGACATTAGTTCTGAAGATGAAAGTATTCAACAATCGTTTAAAACTATTATTGAGTATATACAAAAAGTTCGTTCTAATTCAATATTAACTGGTAAAAATGGTGCAATTGTTAAATTATTTGATAAATATATAGCAAAATTATATTCTACTAATCCTAATGTTAGAGCAGAATTAATAAATTTGCGTACTCAATTTGGAGATATAAATTGGTTTGATTCTATATTTGCAGATACTGCTGAACTTAATAACAAACAAGTTCAAGCTACAATTCAATCTGTTTATCAAATATTAGTTAAAGCAAAAGAAATAATAACTCCAAGAATTAGAGAACAATTTATATCTGAATATGATGAAATTATGTCTAGACCTGGAGAATTTGAATGGGAACATATTATAAATGATGGTAAATATATTCAATTATATGATGAAAATTTTATAAAAGAACGCGACCGCTTAAAAGAAAAATATATAAAAGCGTTAAACGAATATGGTAAATATGATATAAGAACTTTAAGAGCTAAATTAAAAAGAGATAAATTTTTTGCATATAATATAAATCAGCCTATATTGCCACAATATTATATAACTCTTACTCGAATTACAGAAGATGTGTTAAATAGTGATCCTGAAACTTTTATTGCATATAGAGAATTGGCTGATAAATTAATGGAAGTTAAACAAGAAATTATTGCTCATGTAGATGGTGCTAGAGAAAGACAGCGTGCACTTCGTAGACAAATGAGTGAACTACTACAAGATAATGATGTTATGAAAACTTATTTTATAGAAAAAAGAAAATTGATTGAAGAATATAAAAAAACTTCTCCTTTTGAAACATGGTCTGTACAATTAAGAAAATATAGAAAAATTGTTGAAGAATATGATAAAAATAATCCTGTTATGACATTGCGTCAGAAACTTGAAAATACACAATATAAAGAAGCTTATGAATGGATACAAGATAATACTATTCAACGATTGACTTTAGAAGCGCAAATACGATTGGACACTGCATTTAGTATATTAAGAAACAATCAACATAAAATATCTATACATGATCAAATTAGTAGAGTAATTTCTAATGCTGATGCATATGATGATTATGGAAATGTTGATGGAACTAAATTTACATTAGAAGAACAAATGAATATTAAAAATATGATAACGGATTATTACGATACTCAAAATTCTGAAAAAGATGATGTAGAAGATGTTTTAATAAAATGTTTAGGTAATTTACAAAATAAAAGAATTAAACAAGAGTTTTGGAATGGAACATATGATATTGGACATAAATATAAAAATTCTAATAAAGAACGAAATATAATAATTAAAGCTATAAATAATTTATATAGAGAAGTTGATGAAGTTGCTAAAACTAAAAAAGATAGAGTTTTAGGAGAGAATGGTTTAGATGTATATATGTTTGTAAAATATGCTACAAGTGAACAACTTGAGCGTATGCAAATATTATATAGTGAATTAAGAAAAGAAAAATCTATTGAAGATGAAGAAGATAGAAGATTTATGGCTGTATTTATTTCTAATAATGCTCATACTGAATATAACGATGAACAGTTTGTTAGAGATAAAACTTTAGTATATAAAGAATTTGGTGAAGATAGCGTAAAAGCATATAGATTTAACCAAATTTATGGAAGACATGATAGAAAAACCGGAGAACTTATTAAAATAAATGGTATTTTACAAGCAAGTGATGAAACTTATGGAAAACTTATTCCAAATGATAGTAAATTTTTAAATTATGATTTTGAAAGAGCAAAACGATTTATTGATAATAATATAGAAGATGTTCCAACTAATTATTATTATGAAGCTGAAGCTGAAGCTATAAGAAATGGAACTTATGAAGAATGGTATAATGCAAACCATATTTATAATCAATATACAAGACATTGGGAACCTATTCCAATTTGGACTAAAATGTCATATAAACAAGATGGTGTATTAGCTCGTTCTTATGAATATATGCCAACTAATGATTATGAATATCTTGCTATAAAAGAAGGTAAAGAAAATAAAGATTATAAATCTTATGGTTCTAATTTTAATGTATCTATATCTTCATATAAAAATCCAAATTATTTTAGAAGTGATGGAAGTATTAAACTTACTGAAAAAGAATTGGCTATGTTACAACTGTTACAAAGATATGCTTATAAATATGCTACAACTGATAAATATAAAAAGTATAATGAAATGTATTTGCCAAGATTAAGAAAAATTAAAAAAGATTCTGAATATTTAAAAAATGCTGCTTTGCAAGCTATAGGTTTTAATATAAGAAGAAATGATATAGAAAATTGGCATGAACAAATTGGATATTTATATGATTATGATGAAGACTTTTCTATGTTTGAATTATTAAAAAACAAAGAAAGTAAAGAAAGAATACAACCAAAAAATAAAAGTGAATTTGAAACTGAACGAGAATATCATGAGCATTTAGCTGAAGTTAAAAGACAAAATGAAGAAATAGATGCTGCAAACTATAAAATAGATTCAGAATTAAGAAATGAAAATTGGAAAGATGTATTTACTCAATTAATTACTGAGGGTGAAATGAAATTAGCTCGAGATAATACTAAAAATATATTATGGTTATTGCTTGCAGATTTAGCTACAAATGATGCATATAAAGTAGATTGGAAAGGTAAAGTTAAATTAAATAGATATGAATCTAACGGTGAAGATTTATTAACATATCAACATGAAACTCAAGAAAGAGTTAGAAAAGTATTAGAAAATTTTGCTCATAGAGTAATGTATGATGAATATAAAAGACCTCATAAACTTGTTCCTTTTAGTAATGCATTACAAGCTTTTACTAGTGCTAAATTTATGGCACTTAACGTTCATGGTGGTGTTGCTAATATTGCAACAGGTTATGCTGGTATTATTGCTGAAATAATGGCAGGTGATTATTTTAATAAATCTCATTGGATTGAAGCTGAAGCAGAATATGCTAAACTATTACCTTCATTTTTAGCAGATATGTATGATACAGAAGGCTCTAATTTAATGTCTGCAATAGTAAAATTAATGAATCCTGTAGATTATGATGAATTATTAAATCGTCTTGAACAATCAAGTACTGCTGCTGAATTTTCTAAAAGATTAAATGACGCAGTATATTCACTTAATAGTTTAGGTGAACATAAAATGCAAGTTACTGCTGCTATTGCAAATTTAAAAGCAAGTAAAATTTATTATGACGAATTAAGAGGAAAATGGGTTATAGGAAATATTAATAATTATACAAGAGATATTGAAAATATGGTAATGGCTGAAATACTTGAAGAATATTCTGAAAAATATGGAAATGGCGAATTTGATATATTAAAAGCTTATGTTAATTGGATTGATAAAATTAAAACTGATATGGATTTTGCAAGACAATTTGATAATTTTACATCTGATCCAAACATTGATTTTATTAAAATGATTACAAGACAAGCACATCCTAATTCTAATTTATTAGAAGAATTTAATAAGCGTCGTGCTGAAAAATATGAAGAAGCAAGAGAAAGGTTTGAAAAAGAAGAAGATGTTATAAGTCAATTTGAATTTGTTCCTACACGAAATGGTAAAGGTTTAGCAAGAATAAAAAAAGGTTCTCATTTAACTGAAGATAGTTTTGCACAATTTATTGTAAAATCTCGTAAAATAAATAATAAAATACATGGCGTATATGAAAAATTAGGTAGAGCTGCTATTGAACAATATTGGTATGGTAATTTAGTTATGCAATATCATAAACATATATATCCAGGTATTATGAAACGATTTAGAGGTTTTGTAAATGAAGGTTATTATAATGAAGCTCGCGAAAGTGTTGAAGTTGGTTCTTATGTTAGTCTTACTAAATTATTATTTGGAGATTTTTATAAAACTCTTAAAATGAGTTTAAAGAAAAAACAAATTGATTTTAATGAAAAAGGTGAAATAACAGAAGAAGAAATAACTGTTTTAAAATCTTTACAAAATGCAGCAAGTGCATTAGTTTTAGGACTTCTTCATGTTAGACAAAATTATAAAAATCTTCCATTATGGGAACAACATAATGTAAAGCGAGCAATTGGTGATGCTTTAGCTATTTTTGATGCTGCTGCTTTAATTATGCTTATGTATGCTATGTGGGATGACGATGAAATGAAAAATGATTTATGGAAAGCTAATGTTGCATATACTTGGTCACGTATATTTAGTGAAAGAATTATGTGGACTCCTTCTGGTATGATTTCTGAAGGTCATGCTTTATGGGATAGTCCTGTAGCTGGTTCAACAGGAATTACTGATAGTCTTAAAATGACTAATGAAGTTGTTAAATTATTATTTGGTGATGAAGAAGTTGTGTACAAAAATGGTCCTTATAAAGGTAGATATAAAGCTGAAGTATTATTAACTCGTAATATTCCTGTATATCGTATTTTTAAGAATATTGAAAATATGGGTGTTAGAAATAGTTATTATAATGGTGGAACTTCTAATTTAAGTGCTCAAAAAACTCTTAAAAATATTGTTAGAGATTTACAAGAAAAATAATATACTTTAATATAAAGTAATTAAACTGTAAAAAAATATGCTCTTGCAAGCACCGATAAAGGTACTGCAAGAGCATATTATTATATTAAGTAGTTTATTTATAAGTCAATAATAGTCAATACTTTTTATTTAGAAGCTGATTTTGACTTATTTACAACTTTTATTTTATCAATAGTACAAATTATTTGTTTATCATTTAAATTCAAATTTAAGCTATTATTAGCTATTTTATCAACTTTGTATTTTTCTATAAGCTTTTGAGAAATTTTACAAAGATTAACAACAGAATTATTAGTTCTATTAAAACTTGCTATAACATTTTTAAATATTTCATTTTGTTTATCAATTATTTCTAATAAACCATTATAATCTTTTTCATAATCAATACAAAATTCATTAAATTTGTCAATAGCATGTATAAAATTAAATTGATTATCTCTAATTTCAATTATAAGTTCTTTTAATGCATCTATAGCTTCACTATTAGCATAAATCTTTTTTAATATGACAAATATTACAATTGTTATACATATAACAAATCCAATAAACATTACAAATAAAAAATTTATATTCATATTCTATATATTATGTGTATTGTTATCATTTTTATTATATGACCGTTTATTATATTTTTTTATTATTAATATTTTTTATAGCTTTATATATATCAGAATGTTCAATAGTGCTAATTTTTGCAATATTGTTTAAATTTTCATTTAAATTTAATATATTTTTACCAACTTTATTTAATGCTTCACCAACAGTATGAAAAGCTTGTTCAAATATATCTATTCCTTTTACAACTATTTTTATAACATATATTATACAAAATATGTTAAGTATTGACAATAACAATGTCAATACAGTTAAAACTAATGTAACAAATTCCATATTTAATAATGATTGATCTCTTTACAGGGAAACTAATTTTAGAACCCCTATAAAGGGAAATTATTGTTAAGCAGCAATTTCAAGTAATAAATTAGCACTTTGTTTAATTTTAGTAGCTTTATCGCCATAAAGCAAACTATCCATTCGTTTAGTTCCTTCAGCTTTATCAACATTAGAATAATAACCGTTTACTGCATTATATACACCCCAACCTGTACCTCTCCATTCTTGTTGTCCAATACCATTCATATAGTAATAATACATTTCTGCAATTATATTACATTTACGAGTGCTAATATTTGCATCATTCATAGCATCCCAACTACGAAGAACTAATTGCATAGGTGTATGACCAGTAGATTTTAAATCATTATATTCACTCTTTGATAAAATTAAACGAGCATAATAATCAGCAGCTTGGTCATCAGTAACATTTATATTTGCAAAATTATTATAAGTTTCTTCTAATGCTTTAATTTTAATATTAGATATTCCTAAAATTTCTTGTGCAATATCAAGTTTTTCATGTACACTTTCAGTATGTCTATAAGAAATATAGGCTTCATTATTATGCAATGCAGCATTCAAAGTATTTTCACAAACAACTCTAATAGGAGTTAATAATATTTTAACGCCCATAGAACCATCATGAGAAGTTGCAAATACTAAATAATTATCAACAATATCATCTTTAATAAAGATATGTTGTGGTAATTTTGCACTAACAAATATTCTTTCACCATTTCCGAAAAATCCAGCAGTTTGCCAAATTGCTTTATTTTTACCAATAGCACTATCAAAGAATTTAAAAGCATCTATATTTTGTACAGGAGTATATTTATCTTTAACAACGCCAAGAGGTATATTTAAATCAGTTCTATAAGTTCCATATACTCCTTCAATTGTACGATAAAAATTAGAGCCTTTAAAGAAACCATCTTTAATATCTATTTCATTTTGTTTATCCCATGTAGCTTCGCCTGGCATTTTAGCCATTAATGGACATTTTTCAACTTTCCAATCAAGTTTAGCTTTTTCTATAACTTCTTTTGATGTTGTACAATCACTAACATCTATTGTTCCTTTATATTTAAAAGGAATACCTTTTGAATAATAAGCCATAATTAATCAAATTTAATATATTTGTTATGTTTTTTGTTTAATAATTTTAATTGAGAGATAGTATAGCCTATAAAGTCTTTCCAACAATTAATATCATATTTTTTATATCGTATTTTTGAATAATGAACAGTTAATATACCGTCATACCATTCACCAAGTTCGCCTATATTTGTTCTTAATAGATATTTATTTCCTACTTTTACACATTCATATTTAGTTTTTGAAAATTGTTTAGGTTTATTAAAAGTTATTTCTGAATAATCAACTGTTGCTCTATCATGAGTACAATATCTTAAATTTAATTTATGATCTCTCATAGCTAATTTTGAATCAGTAAGAATAGGACAATTATATTTTGTAATTAACGTTTTTAACATTGGTTCTCTATGGTCAACAACATATATTAAACAATCTTTATCATCAGAAGATTTAAAATATACTTTAGCAACAGGCATTTCTATTGGTTGTTCAATAGTTATATTATTTTCATAAGACTCTTTAATAAAATAACAATCATCTATATAATCTCCAGAAATTATTCCACCTTTTGAAATATATATAGGCATTTGTAAATCAATATCTGACGCTTTATAACTCTTTTTTTCTCTAAAATCAAATATTTTTTTAACTTTAATATGATATGCGTTTTCATTATAAATACTTCTATCAGAATTAATAGGAAAATTTGAATTCCAAATTATATATTTACATCTTTTATGTAATAATAACGTATGATTATCTTCTTTAATAAAATCATTTTTAGTAAAAGTTATAGGAGTTAATGGGATAAAATTTAAAAAGTTTTCACATAAATCTTTAGTTTTTGTTAAATATAATCTAATAAAAGTTGTATTTATAGTTTTACCTTTATTAATAAAATCAATCAATGCAGAAAAATAAGCATATTGACTGATTTTTATATAATCATCATCAATACTTTCTATAAATGATACAGCCTCTCGCTTAATAAAAGCGAGAGTATCTGTATCAGTAGAATTTATATTAAAAATAGATAAATCCATAATTTTATTTCATTTGAAGTGAATAATTAGCTTCTTTATGACAACATGATATAATATTTACATCATTTGTTGCTTTAAGATAATCTTTTGCAATAATTTTATTTACATTTAAATCAAAATCTATACCAATATTTATAATTGGTTTAAATATACCATTATCTGTTCTAAAAGCATTTGCAATAGAAGATTTAGTAGAATATGAAACTTCAATCATTTCTAAATCAGTTGGAGTAAATGGTAAATATTTATCAATAACTCCATCAGTTTCCATTTCTGCTTTAATATTAGCATTCATTGTATTACATAATCCATCTAAATCCCAATCAATATGTGGATGAAGCATTCCGTATGAATATAATTCATGAATTAATCTATCTAATTCTCTTTTAAGATATCCAAGCCTTATATCATCTTCTTTTATAGATTCAGAACGACGAGTGCTAAATTTAAATGTTGGAAATTCAATACAATATCCACCACTTTTTGTTTGTATACCAAATTGTTGAACAGCAGTTAAAACAGTTTTCTTTGCAGTTTCTTTTCTTGATTCTATTCCTTTACGAATAAGTTTTACTCGTTCTTCTTCTGCTTTACAAGCTGCTATATCATTATCAAGTTTATGAAGATATTGATTATATCCTTCCATTTTAGAATTAAAATTTTCTTGAGTTATAACCAATTGTTCTTCATCTTCTGGAAGAATTTCTCCTCCTTGTTGCTCTATTTTATCGTAAAGAGCAATCATATCTTGTTCAATATTATATAAATTTGCCATATTTGTTTTTATTTATTCCCCTGTAGGGGGATTGTTTATTTTATCTATTTCATACATTTCTGTTTGAGGTTCAAATTCAACATCTTCAATTAATTCTTCAAATCTATTTAAAAGAGCATTTCCTTTATATATAACATTATTACCATTTAATATTTTTCCACCTCGTTTTAAACATTGTAATCTAATTCTACAATGATATTCATTTTCATTAAGACTTGTAGTAAATTGTTTAGTAGGATTACTATTTATTATAACATAAGTTCCAATTTTATACTGTTGAGTATTAAATTCTAATATTCCCTCTTCAGGGTCTTGTAGTTTAGTCCACATATTAATTATTAGGTATTAAAGGTTTATTATATTTTTCTTTTGCAAAATCATTTGCTAATTTATCTATATCATATCCTAATTTAATAAATTCATTTCTTATTTGTTCCATTATTAATCTAGCATTTGGATGAGGATTTCCTGCAATACCATAATATCTAAGTAATAAAATATTCAACCATTCATCTATAGAATATGTATAGACAACTGTAGTTGCAGTGCATAAAGGAAGTAACTCTCGTGCAATTTGAGGCGCAGCTCCTTTTTTAATTACTTCTTTATAATGAGTAACTTCTTTATGAAGATAGCCTAAAAAGCTTTTTGTTTTTTGCTGAATATATTTAATATCAGTGCTTTCTGAATACCAAACATTATCACTAATTCTTATATTAGCTTCACAAAGAGGTACAGTTATTGAAATTTCTCCGCCTGCTTTTAAATATTCTATGCCAATTAAATCTTTTCCATCATATATTACTAAATCTATTTCTTTATGAGAGTTCCAAATTTCATTTGTATATAAATCAAACCAATAAGGTTGTGCAATAGCAACGTCATTATTAAATTTATTAGCAGTATAATTACAATATCTTGTTGATTCTTCACTAATATTATTAGGACTAACTCTATTTAATTCACGAGAAGTACTAATTTGTGTTGTAATACAAAATGTATATCTCATCATATTAAAACCTACAGGTGTATTATTAAAAAATTCAGGAGACACTTCATATTGATTAAATCTGTTCATAAATTCAGTATTTTCTAAATAAAATTGTCCATTAATGACTATATAATAGATTTCATTTATATATTTAACTTGACAATAAATATTTTGAGAAAGTAATATTATATCTGCTAATAAATCATCATCTTTTATATAATTATCTTTAACTATAATATAATATTTAGTAGAATGCCTAAATACACTAAAATGATGTTTATCAATAAGCATATTTATCATTGCTGAATCTTTTATTATGTCAGGGGTTCTTTTTCCTTTTGACCCATAACAAATACTTGCACATTTTGCAATATGATGTTGTGGCAAATTTTCTTTCCACAACTCAACTTTAGGTTTAACTATATACATATTTTAATTAAGAAATAAATATTGATAAGCTTTTAAACATTGATTAAATAATGATAAATAACTAACTCTTGGATTAGGAATATAATAATCAAAATCTTTTAATCTTTTATCACTATTATGAACATTTGTTTCATCTTTTTCTGTAAATGTTAATGTTTCTCCTACATTAATAAAATATACTTTTATTCTATTGCCATCTTCTAAACGACCTGTGCTTGCATCATGAGCAGCATATCGTAATGAAGTAATTTCTTCTTTAAATCTTACATCAGCAATAAAAGCATATCCTTTTTCACGAGAGCATTGTATAACTTTTTGTATAGTTTTATTACTCCAATAATGTTCATCATACATATTTCTAAACATTTCAGTACCTACAAATTCTAATATACTACGAAGTTTTATAATAGGTATTATGTTTAATTTATTAGCAGTCATTAAATGTTCTGCTATAGTAGCTTTTAAAGGCATTATTTTATAATAAGCTTTATAATTTTTACCTTTAGCAATTAATTGTGTTCGTTTTTCTATATCTTCGTCACTTACAAAATCATCAGTTCCATATATCCACCATAATATATCTTTATATGTATGATCATCAAATAAATCTCTTCTAAGATTTGTAATAATAGCACATATATCTTTAAGATGATCTGCAAAATGAAATATAGAAGGAGATGTAAAATTTTTTATTTTTGCTAAATGATACCAATCTGAATATTTAGCTTTTTGAATACCAACAGAAAATATATAATTAAACATTGAAGCGCAAGTATTTTTTCCAGCACCTTTATCTCCTTCAAATCCAATAATTATTTTGTCTTTTATCATAATAATACAAAATTACAAAATTTTTTTGAATTGACCAAATTTACAGGATAGTATAATTTATAAATTTGGCTTAAAATTGCTTATAAAAGCGTATAAATTAAATAGTTTGCAATGAAAAATAATTTTAATCAAAAGCTATAAACAGCTATAAAACACAAAATTTAACAAAGAATATATATAAAAAAAGTGCTGATATTAAATCAGCACTTTAATTAATCATATATTTATCATATTCTTCGGTACTTTCTATATATTCTAAATTAAATTTATTATTATGTTCAATTAAATATTTAATTTCTTTATGAGTTTCAATAGTTACTTTTATTTTAGTTCTACCATAATCATCATATTTAACTGGTTTACATTTTTCATTAAATTTTGTATTAGAAAATAAAATATAATAATAATATTCATTAGCATACATATCATATTCTCTCACTTCAATATACCATTTATAATATGGTTTTCTATTTAGAAGAATCGTTTTACGAGCTTCTAAATACATTGGATATTTATCTTTATTAGTTAATATTTCATATCCGTAAAGAGCTGTCATAATTAATTAAATAATATATGTAGTTTTAACATGGAAAGGAACTTGTTCAATACCACTTCTTTCTCCATATTCAACGTACATCTTTTTTCCTATATATTTATCTCTTTCTTTAAATATAGATTTTTGATATTCTAAAGTTCCACCAACATGCACTTCAAATTTAGAATCATTAATATCATTTTTAAGTAAAAATATAGGAATATCTGGTCGTTTTATTCCTTCACTACTAATAGCAACAATCTCAAATATACCATCAGTACTTCTTTTATATTTAATCATAGACATATTTCTTGCACCATATTGATATTCTTTATAAGGATTACGAAGAATTAATCCTTCAAATCCACAATCTATAGAATGATCTCTTGCTTTTATAGCATCTGTATTATTTGTAATTTCAACACTTGGTAAAACAATAAATCTATTTTGATTTGCATAATGCATTTCTTTAGATTTAAAATATGGTACAAAATTAGCAAGATTTTTTATTCTAAATTCTTCTCTTGTTAATTGTATAGTTTCTCTAATAGCAATATCATAACACCAATATTGTATTAATTTATTTTCTTTACAATTTGGATCTTTAACAAAATGATTTATTTCATTAACAGAATGACCAGGTAAATAAAGTTCTCCATCAAGTATCCAATCTTCATCAAGCATATATTCAATAATTTTATTTGGAATAACTGAAAGAAGATAACTTTCTAAATCATATAGACTTTTCCAAATTGTACCTTCTCGACTTTGAAATGTTAAACTTATTGGATGAAATAAATTCATTTCATTACGATGAGCAGATATAAAACATCTTAATCCGTTTATTTTCCATTGACCAAAATAAGATTCACATTTAGCAAAAACTTTATTATTAGTATTATCATAAGTTTTAGCTAACATAGGAAGCATTATATTATCAGCAGTAGTTCTTTCATAAGGAAGATAAGTATTAAGATATTGCTCAATACTTTCCTTTACAGGGGATTCATTATTATCTCGTAGTTCATCTATATATTTATATCCACTTTTTCTTTTAGCAGCAACCATAGATTTATATTCATCATCACATGTTCTATGAGTTTTAATAACGTCAGTAATATCTGTTTTTCCAACTATACCATGATGAACGATAATAATGTCATCAATAGAATTTATTTTTCCGAACCAATAACAAGGTTTTCCTTGATTGTTTCTTCTAAATAAAATAGTATGGATATCTTGTTCATTAAACATTGTTTAAAATTTAAATTTAAGTTTACTAAAATCAGGAGAACGATTTATCTTTTCTCGTTCTTTTCTTTCTTTATTTGTACTTGCAGATTTTTCTCGAAGTTTTCTTTCTTTTTCTGCAATTATTTCAGCATTTAATTTAGTTGCTAAATTAGGATTATCGCTTGTTATCATTTCTCCTGTTCTTGGATTAACATATTCATATATAGGTGCACCAGTAAATAAATCAAATGTTTGTCTTCTATAAAATTCATTTTTAGGTTTTGGTTTAGAATTTTTATTTTTGGGTTTCTTTTGTTTAGGTTGAACAGGAGGAATATAATCTTTTTCATAAACTAAATTACAAGCATGAAAAAGAAGTAATTTATCAATCCATTCATTCCATTTTAAGTGATTATTAAATTGTTTAACATAGAAAATATATTCAGATAGGGCTGATTCATATCTTGGTGTATTAATATGACAAGTTAATAGACCATCTATCTTTTTAGATAAATCTATATCTCGTAATATATTTCCTAATATAGTTTCAATATCTTCATCTGTTTTCCAATTTTTTAAATTACTTAAACGAGTTTGATTTAAAGGCATTGGTTTAATTTTAAGTATATCTTCAGCCTTTTTAATAGGATTGAAATAATCAAGTTCTAATTGATTTATACTATCCATAAAAATTATGATTAGCGTTAAATATAGCATGTTTTAAAGTACTATTTTTATTTATATCAACTAATGATATTTCATCATCATAAGGTCTAAATTGTTCATGTAGTTTTTCATATCGTTCATACTCTTTAATAAATAATTGTTCAATGTCTTCAAGAGTAGAAGAAGTAGCAATTATATCATTATTATGATATAAAATAAAATTATGTACCGTTATTCCCCATTCATGCTCCATTATTTCTTTAACATTTTAAATATAATAATATATTTAGGTTTTCCTATTTGACAATGTTTATATTTATATATTTTAGAAAGATTAAATGTATTATAACCTTTCATCACACCATCTGTTGTAGTAACTTCAGCAGTATTATAATTAAATTTAGAATTAATCCAAACTCCATTTTCATGATTATCTCCAAAATATTCTATAGCATCTATTAATTTCTTTTTAGTAAAATCTGCTTCTCCAATATAACAATTATCAGGATGTATTAATCCATATTTAGGACTATTATATTTATAATGCTTTTTAATAATTAATTCAAATTCTTCTTTTGTAACAGTTTCCATAACTGTATCTATATAAGAACTACCATTTTTAGAACGGCATATCAGTATAGACGTTCCAAGAACAGGTATTGGATATGTTATTTCGTTTATCATCTTTTATTTTGTTAATTGTTTCATTAATAAGTGTACAAAGTTGATTTATACCTATTTTTGTACTCAACTCTGCAAAATCTTTAGCACCATATTGTTTTGGTATAAGAATTTGTTTAAATCCAAATGTTCTTTTAAAATATATAGCTTCCGTTATACCAGTTCTATCATTATCCATAAATGTAACAATTTCTCCATTTATTGCTAATTTATCTTTAAGCCATGAAACTTCTACATCTCGTAATTTATATGTTTCATGTGGGATATTAATTACACCTATTTTAATTTTAGAACCCCTGTAAAGGGAACTATAATATTTTATAGCACTATTTAGAGCAAGTCTGTCTTTTGTAGATTTAGTTATAACAATATAATTATATTCTCGTTCAGATAAATTTAAAATTCCTTCAATATGATTACAATTACAAATAAATTTACTATGACTGTTTTTAGTTCGTTTAGGAAAATATAATTTATAATTATTAATATTATCATTTCCTCTTCCTAAATAATAAGCATAGCATGGGTCTTTAGAATCATAATAATATTTTGGTTCAGGATTTTGTTTTCTATTTATATAAAATTGTTCTATAGGATAAACAAAATTAATATTTAAATCTTGTATAGAAATATTAAATTGATTCCAATATATTATATCATTATTATTCCATTCTCTTATCACTAAATCAATAACTGGTTTATCTCTTTTAAGTTTAATAATACCTTCATTTATTTTAGTTATAAGATTAGGGTCTTTTTCTTCATTATTTATTATATCTTTGAAAGTTAATGATATATGTTTTAATATTTGTATAAAATCTTTTTTATCATCAACTTTAAATTCTCTATTATAAGATTTACTTATTACTAATGCAACGGCATCAAAACAATCTCCCCAAAAATAACCAGCAAAATCTCTAAATTTTAATCTACCGCGATTATCATAGCGAAATCCACAAGTAGGATGAGTATCAACTCGAATTGGAGATAATATTAAAGTTCCTTTTTCAATACATTCTTCGATTATATTGACAGGTATACCAAAATATGTACTAAAAATTAATTCTTGACTTATTTTACTTAATATATATTGTTTAGTATATGTATTAGTATTAATATGCCTGCCCATAAAATTAAAAAAAATACCTACTATACCATAATAAGTATAGTAGGTATAAACAAAAAGTTAATTAGAAGGGTGAATCTTCGGCAGCAGCTGCAGCAGCACCATCAAATGGGTCTGTATTAGCCCAATTTGGAGCACCATTTATAACTGGACCGCCAATACCTGGAAGATTAGGTTCTTTCTTTTCTTCTATTTTCATAGGTTTAATAGTTTCTCGCATAGCATTTAATCTTAATGTAGGAGGAACATTTTGATTAAATATTTCTATAGCACCTTCACCTACAAAAGTAGCAAAAGTTAAATCTCCATTACGATTAATTGCTTTCCATTGTTTACCAACTTTTTGGAAACGAATAAGTTTAATCCATAAAGGAATAAATTTACCATCAGCAGTTTGATAAACAGGTTTACCGTCTTTACCTTCTGTTAAAATATTAACAAAGTTTTGAAATAGAGTAGTCCAACCTGCAATGATTTTATCAACATCTAATGAAACATATTCTCCATTTTCATCAGTGTCATCAAATGGAAGAGTTAATTTAGATTCCATTTCTTCAGTCATAGGTTGACCTTTAAGAATAAATACATCAAGTATATGTTTCATCCAATCAAAAATAGAATCAACTTTCCAACTTTCTTTTCCACCAGGAATAGTATTTACATTGCTTTCTTGAGCACTCCAAGATAAAACAACATAATGTCGTTTAGCAGTTTCTGTTTCATTACTTGCAAATGTGATAGCTAAACGAGGAATTTCAAGTCCATTAAAACTTGGCATACCAGTTGTATCTTCACCGATTTTTGCAGTACCTAAAACAACACTGTCAATATGAGCTAAAAATAATCCTGTTTGAGGATTAGCATGCTCATGACTAAATTTTAATCGTGTAGTACCACGAGCAGTACCTATACCACGACCTTGTTTCTTTTTTGTTTCTTCTGACATAAATTTGCAAATTTAATTATTGAATACAAAATAAAGCCGAAGACTTTGTAAAACAATTACTTAATCTTCGGCTTTATCAACAAAATGATTAATAGTTAATTACTCACCGCGACGCATAGGAGCAGCATCTTCAACGAAAGTAAGAGGATAGCACGGAACTTTAATTGTTTCATAACCATTGTTTATCTCAATTTCAGTAACTTTAGTTACATCGAGAGCATAGGTACGATTAATAGCTGTGCGTTCATCTTCAGCAATATCGCGTTTCATTTGTCCCCATACATTACCATCGCTAAATTTCAATGGAACACCAGTACCAGCAGCTTTACTTGATGAAGCAAGTTTAGAACCTGTATACTTTTCAGTTTCTATTTGTACAAACTGAGCAAGAATTTCAGCTTTCTCATCATCAGTGATACCATCACGACTGAGAGCTTCAACGAGTTCTTCTTTACCAGAAGCTAATGCAGCAGCTTCCATATCAGCAAGATTAGCTTTAGCATAAGCAAGTCTATCTTCAGCAGTGAGACGTTCACTTGTCATAACAGGTTGACCTACTTTATCAAGAACTTGAACACCTTTAATAAGACCAAATACATCAAATTCTTTATGAATAGCAACGATAGCTTCTTCAGAACCTAATGTAAGACCATGCTCTTCACAAAATGCTTTAAGAGTAGCATTATTGCCTTGTTTAATAGCATTTGCAATAGCTTCATAGTTACTTACAAATTGAATGTAATCTCCATGAGCTACACCCAAAAGAGAAGAAGCTGCACCACTCAAAGTGAAACCACCTTTTGTTGAGTTAACTACTAATTCAGCTTTGTCATTTACTTGACGTTGACCTGCATTAACAACAGCAAGTCCAAATTCAGAACCAAATGCGTTCATAATTTAAATTTTTTTAAAATGTTAATGTTAATTGTTTCATGAGGTATTGTTTCTTTTTTAAGATTTTAATTGATTACCTCGACATCAACAAAATCTTTATCATCAATATTTTGATTATTGACTAATTTGATTTCAGTAGTTTCCATAACTCCAAAGAGTATATCACTACCTATATCCCGAGCAGCATAAGTAAAAGCACGATTTCCAATCATTATACGCGGATATTTTTTATATGTATCTTTATCAAACATACCAGCAACAACCGCTTCTTTAAATGTAAATCTACCTTTACTTGTCATTGTAATGCCATTTACAGATCTTTGTATTTCATATTCAGTTACATAATCTACAGCAACTGCTGGAATACGCCATACACCAATTTTTTTATTAGCTGCAGCCGCTTGCATTTGAGTAGCATTAGCAACAACAGCAAATTGGTCAGTATTAAGACGATATTCAGGATATTTATTTCCACGAGCGTCAGCATACCAACGAACAGGATAAACATACATATTATCGCCATCAATATCTTTTTCTCTTTTGTTTTCAGCGTCAGCTTTACTTTGGCATTTAACAACATAATCAGGAAGTTCATCATCAATAAATTGGTTTATACCGTCTGTATATTCATACAGAGGTTGATAATCTTTAAGACACTTCCAAGTACAACCTGCCCTCGATAACAAACCTTTGATGATATGAATATCTACACCTGTTTTTCCATTAATTACATGAACATGTTCAGCACATGCTGTAAAAGGTAATCCTAATTCTTTAGCTCTAATAGCAATTGCAAGACCGTCTTGAATACTTGTTATACCACTATTTTTAGAGCTTCTTATATATTCGCTTAAAAAAGATTTAACTTTTACTAAATCTCCTTCATCGAATAAATTAAGATTATCAAAAGCATTAATTGCTTTATGTTCAATTTCACGGACACCAACTTGTGTAGAATCTTTTTTAGCTACTTGTTGATTTGGAAGATTATCAACAGTAGCACTTTGTTCACTTGTTGTTTTATCCATATTTCAAATATCATTTGTTATTTTTAACACTGCAAATATACAATAAATTTTTGAAATAACCAAATTTTTAATAAAAAATTTATTATAAAATATAATTTTCGTTAGTGTTTGACATTATTTGGACATTATTCAATATATTTTCTTTATTGAGAGATTTTTCTTCAATAGTATTAATACTATATATTCTATATACTTGATTTGGTATAATATTACAATAACTATTTATAAATCTATTTTTAAAATCAACAATATTACTTGTTAAACAATCTGTAAATATAATTAAATCAAAATTAATTTTTAATTTAGTATTATATGCAAATTTAATACTTAAAACATTTATTAAATTAGCATTATAAAGTTTTTCATATTGGGTACTTGCAGCTTGTGATTTGAGTATTTTTGGTTTACCTTTATCTTTTCCACTTTTTATAACTATAAAATTACCTTCATCATCAGTAGCATAAGTATCAGGAATACAATCATGATATTGACCACATTTTATACCTAAATTTTGATATTCTTCAGAATTTAAAAATTTAGCAATAGCGAGAGCGGTTTCACCAGATTTAGACACAATGACAATTTTTTTATCAAGATTATTTTTAATTATATTTCCAATTTCAATTAATTTATTATCATTTTTTATAGCAAGTTCTTTTCTTTTATATGTTATTGTATAAAAAGTATTTGCTCTTTCACTTAAAGCATTAGGATTATAAATTTTATCTATTTCTCGTTCATAATCAGAAGTCATATCTAAATGTTCATTCCAACCATTTTCTTCAGCAAAACTATATCTAAATTCACTTGCAGAAATATTTAATAATTTATCTCCACGAGCACATTTTTCAATATTTGATAAACTTCCAAAAATAGTTATACTTTCAGAAATAAATTGTTCTGCTTTATCATATTCTTCTTTATCAACTTCATTTAGCGGAACACCACATCTCCATTCCTTTACGGGGGAATAAATATAAGCCATACGAGCTTCATTTGGTGTAACAGTTGTTTTAAGAAAAGTACTATGTTTAACTAAAAATATATTCATATCATTATTTAAATTAATTTCAGTAAATATCATTAATAAAAATTTAGCACAACTATCAAATTTTCTTAATTTATCAATATCTCCAACATCATTTCCATTTATTCCAACTGTTATGATACAATCATAATTGTAATTAAATTTTGGATTAATATATTGTTTACCGCTAAATATTATATTTTTATGTTCATTATTATCTAATTTATTAATTTCTTCTTTAATTTTATTAGTAACATCATAATAAGGAGTTACTATAAATATTTTTCTATCTGTATTTTTGTTTAATATAGCAATTGCTATAGAAGCTATTAATTTATATGGTGTTAATGGCATTATACAAAAACAATAACCTTTACCATAATTAGCTCTAAATGCAGATATTATTTCATTTGTATATTTTTCAATCGGCGTCATCAAATAAAGTTTTACTTAATCCACTATATTGTTTAAGTAGCATTTTACCACTTTTTGTTTTCTTTATTGCATCTGCTTTTTGATTACTTGAAATACCTAATATAATTGGGTCAATTAACTTCATAGTTTCATTATAATAATAATTATAATCTATATTTCTAAACATTATATTTTTTTCATCAACAGTATTTAATATAGTAACTTTTTGTCCTGCACATAAATTACTTCTTCTTCCTGTAATATTTGTAATATTTCCATCTTTATCTATAAAACAATCTACATTTACTGATTCTTTTTCAACTTTTTCTATAATTCCTCCAATAATAGATACATAAAATCTATTATTTCTTTGTAATATATTTTTATTATTACCTTCTGTATAAATACAAATCCAATCTCTACTTACATTTTGAGTTTTACAAAAATCTAAAATATTTGTACATTCATATAATGTATTTAAAATTGGTTTATCATATAAAAGATAATCATAAGCTGCTTTTGTAACAATAGGCATATTGTAGCCTTTTGATAAATCAACAGCATACATTAAAGGATTATAATCACCTTTTGTATCTACTTTACCATCAATTTTTTCAGCAGCATAATTATTTATATCTCTACAAACATATCTATTATATAATTCACTATCGGCATCCATTTTAGTTAATTGTTTCCAATTGTTAGCTATTGTATCAAATATTGCTTTTTTAGTTTTTGGAATTTTAATTACAATACCGTCAGTATTAGCACTAACAACTTCTATATCATTTAGTGTTAATTCTTCACAAAGCATCATAATCATAAGTTGTCCATTTATAGTAACTTGAAGAGTACAAAGTCTATCAAATAATTCTCCATATTCATAACCAAATTTACCATATATGGCATTTATCACAATTTTTAATACAAGAGCTAAAACATCTTTTGGTATTCCATCAATAAGCTCTTCTTCGCTATGTTTTGCACGAACACGAGTATCTTTACAATATTTTACCGTATTTTTAAAAGCAATTTTATCTAAATGTTCAGGATGAATTTCATATGCAATCATAATAGAAGGATAATATGAAGTTATATCCCAGTGACAATAAATATAGCTATCATCTGTTAAATTACTCCAATCTTCTAAAATTTTAGTATCATTATCATTTATAAATTTTATTTTACTAACTAATTTACGAGGCATATCTTTACTATGTAATCCACCAGTAGCAATAGTATAATCTAATTCTCCTAATCTTACAACTCTTTCAAAAGCACTTTTTCCTATACTATATAAAGTGGTTTCTTTCATTTCTTTAAGCAAATCTTGTAAAGGTTTAGTTTTAAATTCAATAAATGGAAATATAATTTTTTTAAGAGCAAATCTATTTCTTTCAGTTTTTTTACCTTTCCATTGTGAAGGATTAAGACCACTATTATCAGTATATAATTTTTCAAATATAATATCTCCAATTTTACTTCTTGAAGCACTTAAAACATTTACATTAAATGATTTACTTATAGAATATCTTGAAGCAATTTCATCTTTATATAGACGAACTATTTCACAAACTATAAATACATCATTCATATTATAATGAATTACATCATTTACCCATTTAGGGATCATATATCTATCCCATTTTCCAATTAATTGATTTAATTGTTCTTCAGTAAAATCTTTATATTTAGGAATTTTATGATAAATGTTAATATCTTCTTTTCCAATAGGAGGTAATTCATGTTCAAGTAATTCATACCATTGAAGGTTTATACTTGTTTGTTTAAGACTTTTTGGAAAATATATTTTTTCACCATTTTTATCTACGCCTTTTCCACATTTATTAAGTGCAAATATATTCATTACGTCAATATCAATATAAGGTAAAGCATAATCTTTTAATTGTTTTAATAAATAATCAGTTCGAGCAAGTTCTTTATTATTTTGTGTATCTATTATATGTTTTGAAGTTTCATATAATCTATAAATTAATTCTTTAGTATTATTAGTATTATTATAATACATTAATAAAGCTGCAATCATAAGTTTATCATAATTATTATTATTATAACCAAACATATCATTTCTTATAGCTTTATCTTTTTCTATAAATTTAGGAATTAAATTAGATATAAATTCAATCATACTTAATAACATACTATCATCAAAATCACTAATCCAAAATTTATATTGTTTAACTTTAGAAAGTCTATTTTTTATTTCAGTAACAGATAATTTCTGTATTAAAGGAATATCTTGCCTTTTTCCTTTTTTATTAATATTGCAACAATCTTCAAATGTTTTTAAATAATCATTTAAATCTACAATACTAATAGAAAAGAAATTAGGCAAGATTTCTACATCATAAGCCCATTTTTGAATCATAAATCAATAATATATATCTATATATAATTCAATTTTATTTTCTTTTATTTTATTTTCCATAACAAAGTATTAATTCTGTTTTTGCTCTACTGCAAGCAACATATAAACGACGAAGTAAATCATTTTTATCAGAATAAACTATTCCATTTTTAGAGTATATCATATCCATACAATCTACAAAAACACAATCATAAGTTGAACCTTGAGATTTATGAGCAGTTATAGCAAAGCCATAATCTAAATCTCTTGGATATAATACAGTACCATAAATGTCTTTAATATCTGATAGTAAAAGATATTTTCTTTTAAAATCAATACTTTTTCCATTTTGCG